>ENA-OQHZ01000013-OQHZ01000013.1-human-gut-metagenome-genome-assembly--contig:-NODE-13-length-156177-cov-15.948020_pt1 | contig 156177 bp, 105 predicted proteins | sample MGYA00242642_ERZ504734 | MGnify/ENA primary metagenome ERZ504734 (study PRJEB26092, sample SAMD00036210) | human gut metagenome | host: Homo sapiens | study: EMG produced TPA metagenomics assembly...
AGCGGAAAACGAGACTCGAACTCGCGACCCTAACCTTGGCAAGGTTATGCTCTACCAACTGAGCTATTTCCGCGTTTACGGGTGCAAATGTAGGGAGTTTTATAATAAGCTCCAAACATTTCTCCCGTTTTCTTTACAAAAAAATATATTTTATCGACCTAAAAGGCTTTTTTCAGCCTGTTCTACTGCTGAGAAGTTAAACCCTTTCGATATTTCTTCCATTAAACCGACTATTTTATCATTGCATAAATTACCTATACTTCCAGCATGGGTATGATGCACCTGTTTGTTATGAGTAAATTTGCCAGCTTCAATATCCAATCCTACCTTCTTATAAGCATCACGGAAAGGCATACCTTCTGCTGCCAGACGGTTAACTTCTTCCACACTGAATATATACAGATATTTATCATCGTCCAATATATGCTCATTTACCTTTATCTTATCCATAATGTAAGCAGACATACGCAGACAATCTTTCAATTCTTCGAATGCGGGAAGGAAAACCTCTTTGATAATTTGCAAATCACGGAAATATCCGGAAGGAAGATTATTCATTATCATCATAATCTGCTGAGGGAGTGACTGCAACTTGTTACATTTTGCACGAGTCAACTCAAATACATCCGGATTCTTTTTATGAGGCATGATACTAGAACCTGTGGTACATTCGTCGGGGAGCTTCACAAAGCCAAAGTTCTGGCTGCTGAACATACAAGCATCAAAAGCCATTTTCGAAATGGTTCCGGCGATAGAGGCCAATGCAAATGCCACATTGCGCTCCATCTTTCCACGTCCCATCTGAGCATAAACCACATTATAATTCATTGAGTCGAATCCCAAAAGGCGGGTCGTCATTTCGCGATCGAGCGGGAAAGATGAACCATAACCGGCTGCCGAACCTAAAGGATTGCGGTTACACATTTTATATGCTGCCTGCAAAAACATCATGTCGTCAACCAGGCTCTCGGCATAAGCACCAAACCACAAGCCAAATGAAGAGGGCATAGCTATCTGCAAATGGGTATATCCCGGCATCAATACATCTTTATATTTATTACTCTGAGAAATCAATACATGGAACAAATCTTCCACAGCCTCAGCAATCTGCTTAAGTTGCTCGCGAGTAAAGAGTTTCAAATCGACCAGTACCTGATCATTTCGCGAGCGCCCGCTATGTATCTTTTTTCCAACATCTCCCAACTTACGAGTCAGCATCAGCTCTACTTGTGAATGTACATCTTCTATTCCGTCTTCGATGACAAACTCGCCACGTTCGGCAGAAGCGTAAATATTCTTCAGTTCTGCCAATAAAACCTGCAACTCATCTGCCGACAACAGACCAATACTTTCAAGCATAGTAATATGAGCCATCGAACCTAAAACATCATGCTTAGCCAGATAAAGGTCCAGCTCACGGTCTTTTCCTACGGTAAAACGGTCTATTTCCTCATTTACCTGAACGCTTTTTTCCCAAAGTTTCTGAGCCATAGTTCTATTTTTTAATAAGGTATCATAGCTAACATATCCGCCAGTCTTTCTACTCCTTCCTGCAACGGTTTAGAAATCATAGCTTTCATAAACATATTCACTTCGGCACGAATAGTTACTTTAATTTTAGCCTCTGCTTCTGTTACCGGAAGTATTTGTATCCATAAATTCAATGGAACAGGAGTTTTGTCGCCTTCGAACTTAACACACTTCATCGGTTCACGTTCGATGATACGCAATGTCAAATTGATACCTTGTACTTTTAATGTTAATGAATCACGGTCGAAAGACAAGTCCTCTATTTTACCCCCCAACTTGTCTTTCATCATATTCAGACGGTCGCGCACTGATTCCAGATTGCTTAAATCCGACAATTTATTATATACCCGCTCTTGGCTATAAGGTATATGTTTTACTGTGCTTTCAAATTGTACCATAATCTTTTATAAAAAAAGAGCACGGATTACACAGAAAACACGGTTTGCTGACAAAAACCGTGCACTCCGTGTAATCCGTGCTCAGTATAATTATTTAATTTCAATTATTTTCCAGTCCAGTGTGCAGGATCTTCTCTCCAAGCCTGAAGAACCGGTATATCCTGTTCGTCAATATAATCAGTCTTCAAAGCTGCATCCAACACTGCATTGTAGTTGGTCAATGTAACCAGCTCTACTTTTGCATTCTTGAATGCTTCTGCTGATACATCGAAACCGTAAGTGAACGAAGCTACCATACCGATAACATCGCATCCATTACGACGAATAGCATCAACAGCCTTCAAGCTGCTGCCACCTGTAGAAATCAAATCTTCTACTACAACAACTTTCATACCCGGACGAAGTTCACCTTCAATCAAGTTTTCGAGTCCATGATCTTTTGGACTTGAACGTACATATACAAACGGGAGGTTCAATTCTTCTGCCACCAAAGCACCCTGAGCGATAGCTCCTGTTGCTACGCCGGCAATAGCGTCTACCTCACCAAACTTTTCAAGAATAACGCGGCAAAGCTCCAACTTCACGAAATTACGTAATGCTGGATAAGACAAAGTCTTGCGGTTGTCGCAATAAATAGGCGATTTCCAACCAGAAGCCCAAGTAAACGGGTTAGCCGGCTGAATCTTTACGGCTTTTACTTTCAGCAATTTTTCTGCAAATAATCTTTCCAAAGCTTTCATAACCTTAATATATCTGATAAACGTTGGTGCAAAATTATGTAAATCCTACGTGATTAGGAAATATATGTGTATCTTTTTTAGTTAAAGAAATCATTTTGTTTATCGGGCCCATGCCAAAGTCAACACACTAATCTTTATATTTTCCACTCCAAGCAGTGCGTCGGCACAAGCTACCAGCGTAGCTCCTGTAGTAAGAACATCATCAACCAGCAAAATATGTTTATCATGCAAGTTTGCAGCATGGGGTGTAGGCAAAAACAGTCGGTCTACATTTTGCCAACGTGCATAACCGCTTTTGTGGGTTTGAGTCGCATTATTACGAGAGCGCACTACTGCATCTGTACAGAGAGGGATACCCGTTACACATGATATACCCCGCGCCAGAAGCTCACTTTGGTTATATCCTCGCTGACGCAATCGGGAAGAGAACAAAGGAACCGGAAGCAGATAATCTATTCCTTCAAAAAAGCCGGAATCACACAATTCTCCAGCCATATATTCACCCATCCTGCAACAAAGTTTTTTCCGCGCATGATATTTCATGGCATATAAAATCTGAGCCACATCTCCTCCTTTTGCATAATAAAAAAGTGAAGAAGCACGAACAACCGGAAAACGTCCCCAAAAGCATTTCTCCATTTCATTGCCTGAAGTATTACCTAAATGCGTATATGGTAATGACGAAAAACAGGATATACAAAGTCCGTCTTCGCTTTGCAAGAGTTTCTTCCCACACGACAGGCATAAGCGAGGAAAAAGGAAATCCCGTATGTCAGTCCATAAATTCATCAGGATCTTTCTGTTTAATATAGCGCAACACCTCATCTACTGTAAACCCTCTGCCTACAGCAAAACGAATAAGTTTTGTATTGCGTTCGTATTCGTTTTTCCCCGAAACAGTTTTACTCTTCTGACGCAACAGTTCTTTCAAGTTCTCACAGTATTCGGTTTCGTCTATTTCATCCAGACCTGCAGCAATATCTTCCGAAGAAAGTTGCTTCTGACGAAGTGCCTGAGTAATTTTCATTCTTCCCCAACGCGCAAACCGATACTTATCACGAACAAAAGCCTTACAAAAGCGCTGAGTATCCAGATAACGTTCTTTTTTCAAATGCTCCAGAATATGTTCTGTCACTACATCATCGGCTCCCCAAAGATTCAACTTAGATATTACTTCAGAAGGGCAATGTTCGGCCGTTGAGCAATATGCTTCGGCTTTATATTTCAATTCATCTTCGGTATATTCTTTCATGGTCTGAATGCTTTTATCATACGGTCGTTGCCAAACATATCTTTTCTTAATTCTACAGATTGATACCCCATTCCTTCAAGCAACTGCACTGTTTCTTTGCCATATGCCCGATTAATCTCATAATACAAAGTACCACCTGAAACTAAAATGTCACAACCTACTTCTGCTATCCGTCGGTAGAATAAAAGCGGATCACTATCTGGAACAAACAAAGCAAGTCCCGGCTCCCAATCCAATACGTTTCGCTCCATCCCGCTACGTTCTTTCTCTGTAATATACGGGGGATTGCTCACCAGAACATCGACATGAATATCCGGTAACGCAGTATCGAATATATCGACTTGAGCTAAAGTGATATCAACCTGGTTGAGAAGTTTATTCCGCCGAGCAATATCCAATGCTTTTTCTGACACGTCCCATGAAGTTATTTTACTTTGTTTTAATTTTTTGCCCAATACGATAGGTATACAGCCACTACCCGTTCCTACATCCAAAATCCGTACTCCGGCTTTATCTGTGTAATCCGAGATAATCCAGTCTATCAGTTCAGCAGTTTCGGGCCGGGGGATTAAGGCTCCAGGTGCCACTTCAAAAGGTAATCCACAAAAATCGACCTTACCCAATATGTATTGTAAAGGCTCATATCGTTTCAGGCGGGAAAGAATATCTTCCAGCCTGTCACACTCGTTCTTAGAAAAATTCATATCTTTGCCCGCATAGAGTTCCGTGGTGGACAGACAAAATACATCTGTCAATATCCACTTTGCCAATGCCGCTGTTTCCTCTTCCGGGTAAACTCCTGCAAGCGTCTGCCTGATGTAAGTATAAATAGGATGCATAGGTACAAATGTAAGAATAAAAAACAAACCGAATATGACAAAAGATGAAAAATATATCCGCCGCTGCATACAGCTGGCGCGTAACGGGATGTACAATGCTGCACCAAATCCAATGGTAGGAGCCGTAATTGTCTGCAACGATCGTATTATCGGTGAAGGTTACCACGTACGTTGCGGAGAAGGCCATGCCGAAGTCAACGCAATCCGTTCTGTAAAAGATGAGAGCTTGCTTAAAAAATCTACTATTTATGTCAGTCTGGAACCATGCTCTCACTATGGGAAAACACCTCCTTGTGCCGATTTAATTATAAGTAAAGGAATTCCTCGCGTAGTAGTAGGATGTGTCGACCCTTTTTCACTTGTTTCAGGCAGAGGTATACAGAAATTAAGAGATGCCGGAATCGAGGTAACAGTCGGAGTTCTGGAGAATGAATGTCGGACATTAATAAAACGTTTCGTTACTTTCAATATCCAGAAACGCCCATACATAACTTTAAAATGGGCAGAATCGGCAGACGGATTTATTGATGTGAATCGTGAAAGCGGCCAGCCTGTTATACTTTCTACTCCAATAACATCTATGTATGTACATAAGCAACGGGCAGAACATCAAGCTATCCTGGTCGGACGTAAAACAGCCTTACTGGATAACCCTTCACTCACAACACGCAACTGGTATGGTAAAAATCCTATCCGACTGGTTATAGATAAAGAGCTGACTCTACCTTTGAACTTAAAATTATTCGACGGTAAGACCCCGACATGGGTATTTACAGCTTTAGAAAAAGAATCGACGACAAATATTATTTACTACAAACTGGATTTCAATCAGAATATTCTGCCACAAATATTACAAATATTATACGAAAACAAACTTCAGTCATTACTCGTAGAAGGAGGCAGTCAACTCTTGCAATCGTTTATTGACGAAGAAATATGGGATGAAATTTATATAGAATACTCTGAAGCACTACTCCATAAAGGAGTAAAACACCCTGTTGTTCCTGCAGGATATGGCAAACAGGTTTTGTCAAGAGATAAAAACACAATCATTCATTATGAAAAATAAGCACAAAAATATGCCAATTCACAGATAAAAAAGTTACGCTTATCCATAATTTTATATAAAACTTGATATAAAAGTTCCTATTCGAAAAAAAACTTTCTACTTTTGCAACTTGTAATCAAAGACAATTTTATAAATGAAAATAAAGTTTTTACCCATACTGCTAGTTAGCTTACTCGTCACGATGTCTGCAATGACTTCATGTCTGGACAATGATATTGAGCAGGTTACTTATAGTTCTGAAACAAGCATTACTTCATTCTCACTTGGTACACTGCATGTCAAGAGAGTTGGAAAAGACTCGAAAGGAGAAGATTCTACATATACGGATACCATTTCTATGGCAAATTATCCTTTCACCATCAATCAGGCTATGAGAACCATTGAGAATAAAGATTCACTTCCTGTTGGAACTGATATCTCAAGAGTACTCACAAAAATCACAGCTGACACTGATTATATTCTGTATGGTAAAATCGATTCAGAAGGAGCTGAAGCCAAAGATACTCTCTGGACTTCAAGCGATTCTATCAACTTTGCATTTGCTCCAACAGAAGGACTTTCCTTCAAAGTTTTGGCTTATAGCGGCGTAATGGGTAAGGCTTATCGTGTAAAAATCAATGTTCACAATCAGGAACCTGACTCTTTACAATGGACAAAAGAACCCATCGGAGCAGGATTTACTTCCGGCACTTTAATCAAGCAAAAAGCAGTTTATGCCAATGATAAGATTTATGTATTCGGAACTACACAGAATGGCAAACAGGTAGTTGAATACACGTCTGTTTCAAACGGAACGCCTGGAACATCATGGACAACAATTAATTTGCCTGATGCTACAGATACTTACTCTGCAACACTTTGCCAAGGTAATATTTACTTCCTCGTAGAACAGGTTTTGTATAAACTGACAGATAATGGTTACGAAGCGTCTTCGGTTTCTAATTTGTCTCAACTTATTGCTGGCATAGACAATCTGTTATATGCACGCACTGCCAAAGATGAATCGTATGTATATGATGTACAAGCCAATAGTGGAACAACAGAAAATTATAATATAACAGATTTTCCTAGCAAAGGTACAAGAACGTTATCGGTAAATATTCCGGTTTCTTACAATACCAGCCTGACCCGTGCTGTCGTTATGGGATATAATACAGAAAAAGCAGATGGTTCTGGTATCGTTTCTACACGCCTGACAAACGATAATACATGGAGCACTTATAATTATGAAGAAGCAGACACCTTCAGATGCCCGAATATTGTTGATCCTTCATTGATTTATTATAACAAGAAGCTATATGTATTCGGCGGTGAAATTACAAGTAAAGATTATACAGACTATAAGAATCCGTTCAGTACACTCTTCTGTTCTACAGATAACGGTCTGACATGGGAAACCGTTAAAGAAGATATGACATTTGCTACAGAAGGTACATCTTTCGTAGAATTGTATAACAGAGGAAAAGTTAAGGGTGAAGGAAGTTATTCGTGTGTTGTTGACAAAGATAACTTTATTTGGATAATCTGGAACAACGGATACATGAGTAGAGGACGAATTAACCATTTTGGATTCCTTCCTAAATGGGAATAATACATTTATAATCCGAAAGCTATGCTATATAAAGACCAAGTGGATAAGACACGAATCCCCGCCCACATCGCCATCATCATGGATGGAAACGGGCGATGGGCAAAACAGCGAGGACTAGTTCGTTCGCTCGGACATCAGGCGGGTGCAGAAACTGTTCATGTCATTGCAGAAGAAGCATCAAATCTGGGAGTAAAATATCTCACACTTTATACTTTTTCTACCGAGAACTGGAATCGCCCAGCAGACGAAGTAGCAGCATTAATGAGTCTTCTGATAGATTCTATCGAAGAAGAAACCTTTATGAAAAACAATATCAGTTTCCGTATTATTGGAGAAACTGAAAAATTACCAGCCGATGTACTGAATCGTCTGAATCAATGTGTACAACGAACTTCAAAAAACACCGGTATGTGTCTGGTATTGGCATTGAGTTATTCTTCAAAATGGGAAATAACCAAGGCAGTCAAAGAAATATCAGAGAAGGTGGCTTGTGGAGAACTGAATATAAATGATATAACCGATCAAACGGTCAGCCAATATCTGGCAACCAACTTTATGCCTGATCCCGACCTGCTGATACGGACAGGAGGAGAAATCCGCCTCAGCAACTATATGCTATGGCAATGTGCCTATTCCGAACTTTATTTTTGCGATACATTCTGGCCTGACTTCAAGGAAGAAGAATTATGTAAAGCAATCTGTGATTATCAACGAAGAGAACGCCGATTTGGCAAAACAAGTGAACAAATATTGAAGTAAAAAATGCGATACTGTCTTTCTATCATTCTATTGGCTTTGGCTTGCATTTTCAGCTATTCAACTGTTAATGCACAAGAAAATAACAAAACAGAAAACGACCAGCCGGTAATTTTGTATAATGGAACACCCAAAAAGTATGAAATTGCCGACATAAAAGTTACAGATATTGAAAACTACGAAGACTATGTCTTGATTGGAATTTCAGGACTTGCCGTAGGACAGACAATCACTGTACCGGGTGATGACATTACCAGTGCTATCAAGCGCTACTGGCGTCACGGGTTATTCTCTGATGTTAAAATCACAGCAGAAAAAATAGAAGACAATAAAATCTATCTGTATATCCATCTGTCTTTACGCCCACGTATTACTGATATCCGATTCCACGGAGTAAAGAAAAGCGAACGTGAAGACTTGCAGGCAAAATTGGGTATGGCAAAAGGAAGCCAGGTTACTCCTAACCTGATAGACCGTGCAAAGATCATTATCAAAAGACATTTCGATGATAAAGGTTTCAAAAACGCAGAAATCAATATTGTAGAAAGCGAAGATCCTGCAAACAAGGAACAGGTATATGTTGATGTAAACATCGATAAGAAAGATAAAGTAAAAGTCCACAAGATTACAATCGATGGCAACAGTGTACTGACAGACAAGAAATTGAAGCGCGTTATGAAAAAGACCAATGAAAAAGGAAAACTGGTCAACTTATTCCGTGCCAAGAAGTTCATCGATGAAAGATACCAAGAAGACAAGCAGAAGATCATAGACAAATATAATGAGCTGGGATATCGTGATGCAATTATCGAGATAGACAGCGTTACTCCCTATGATGAAAAGACAGTAGATGTCTACATGAAGATTTATGAAGGTAACAAATATTATCTGCGAGATATTACATGGGTAGGTAATACAGTTTATCCTTCAGACCTCCTGAATGAACAACTTCGAATGAAGCGAGGAGATGTATACAACCAGAAACTGTTGAACGACCGTATCAGTAACGATGAAGATGCTATCGGTAACAATTATTACAACCGTGGTTACGTATTCTATCACCTTGATCCGGTAGAAGTAAATATCGACGGTGACTCTATCGACTTGGAAATGCGTATCGTAGAAGGTCCACAGGCAAGTATCAGTCATGTACGTATCAACGGTAACGACCGATTGTATGAAAATGTAGTCCGCCGTGAACTTCGTACCCGTCCGGGAGACTTGTTCAGTAAAGAAGCTCTTGAACGTTCTTACCGTGAAATTGCACAGATGGGACACTTCAATCCGGAAAATATCAAACCAGATGTTCAGCCAAATTACGAAAATGGAACGGTTGATATTAACTGGGGACTTGAATCAAAAGCAAACGACCAGGTAGAATTCTCAGCTGGTTGGGGACAAACAGGTATTATTGGTAAATTGAGTTTGAAGTTTACAAACTTCTCATTTGCAAACTTGTTCCGCAAGAATGATAACTTCCGTGGATTCCTTCCACAAGGTGACGGTCAGACATTGACCATCAGTGGACAAACCAACGGACAGTACTACCAGTCATACAGTATATCATTCCTTGATCCTTGGTTTGGTGGAAAACGTCCTAATTCATTGTCTGTATCAGCATTCTACTCTGTACAGACAGACGTCAGCAGTCAGTATTACAACTCTGCATATATGAACAACTACTATAACTACTTAAGTGGATATGGAAACTACTATGGTGGTTATTATGACAATTACGAATCATATTACGACCCTGACAAGTCTATTAAGATGTTCGGATTGTCATTAGGTTGGGGTAAACGTCTACGCTGGCCGGACGACTACTTTACATTAATGGCAGAATTATCTTACCAGCGATTCATGTTGAAAGACTGGAGCTATCTGTATATCATGCTGAACAACGGACAGTACATGAATACCGGTAACTGTAACAGCTTAAGCCTGAACCTGACATTATCACGTAACTCAACCGATAACCCGATATTCCCGCGTTACGGTTCTGAATTCAGCGCTTCTTTGCAGATTACTCCGCCTTACTCACTGTTCAGTAAGAAAGATTATTCTACTTATGGAAAGAATAATTATGATGAAGCAGCCAGCATGTATAAGTGGATTGAATACCACAAATGGAAATTCAAAGCAAAAACTTATACAGCCCTGATGGATATCCAGAAATGTCCGGTTATCATGACACGTACAGAGTTTGGTATTCTGGGACACTTCAACAAATACAAACGCTCACCATTTGAAACATTCTATGTAGGTGGTGACGGTATGACAGGATATAGTTACAATTACGCTTCAGAAACAATTGCATTGCGTGGTTACGAAAACGGATCTTTAACTCCGTATGGTAGTGAAGGTTATGCATACATCCGCCTGGGAGCTGAATTACGTTATCCGTTGATGTTGGAAAATTCAACAAGTATCTATGCTTTGGGATTTGTAGAAGCAGGTAACGCTTGGAATGATGTAAGTAACTTCAACCCGTTCCAGTTGAAACGTTCTGCCGGAGTAGGTGTACGTATCTTCCTGCCGATGATTGGTATGATGGGTATTGACTGGGCTTATGGTTTCGATAAGATCAACGGTTCTACTCAATATAGCGGAAGCCAGTTCCACTTCATCATCGGACAAGAGTTCTAATGCAGACAAACCAATTTAATGAAGAATAGAAGAATGAGAAATGAAGAATCCAAAGCTATGGCTAACAGCCAGTTCTTCATTTATCATTCTTCATTACATTTAAAAACAACATTGCTTATGAAAAAAGTTTTCTTTCTAGCAGCATTGCTCGTGTGCAGTATAGCAGCACAAGCCCAGCGATTTGCTTTGGTGGATATGGAGTATATCCTGAAACAAATCCCTGCCTATGAACAAGCAAACCAGCAAATGGAAAGCCTGTCAAAACAATGGCAAAGTGAAGTAGAAGCTAAAGCGCAAGAAGCGAAAACAATGTATGATGAGTATCAGAAAAACGCTTCTAACTTATCAGCTACTCAAAAAACCGCACAAGAAAATGCCATTATCGCCAAAGAAAAAGAAGCAGCAGATTTACGGAAAAAGTATTTTGGTCCCGAAGGTGAAGGCATGAAAAAACGTCAGGAACTGATTACTCCTATTCAGGATGCCATATACAATGCTATTAAAGATATTGCAACACAGAAAAATTATGATGCAGTAATCGACCGAGCATCAGCACAAAGCATGATTTTTGCTTCTCCACGTATAGACATCAGCAACGAAGTGCTCGCTAAATTAGGATATTCAAATTAATTTTATACTTTTGCAAAGTCTAAGAAAGACAGCAAATAAAAAACGGAAATAAATTAATAACAAATAGAAATAATAAGATTATGTTGAAAAAAATTGCTTTATTACTTTTACTTATCGCTCCTATGAGCGTATTCGCACAGAAGTTCGCACACTTCAAGTCTATGGACATTATCCCTGTAATGCCAGAATATACAAAAGCTCAGACAGACATTCAGGCATTGCAGAAACAGTATGAAGACGAAATCAAACGTGCTTCTGATGAATTCAACAAAAAGTTTGCTGAATATCAACAAGAACAGAAAACTCTTCCACAAAATATCCAGGAACGTCGTCAGAAAGAATTACAAGAGCTGTCTGACAAAGGAATGCAGTTCCAGCAAGATGCACAGCAGCAGTTGCAAAAAGCTTATGCAGATATGATGGAACCTATCTATAAGAAACTGGAAGATGCAGTAAAAGCAATCGGTGCAGCAGGTGGTTATACTTATGTATTCGACCTGAACCGTACAGATATTCCTTACATCAACGACACTATGTCTAAGGATGTTACAAATGATATCAAAACAAAATTAGGTATCAGCCTGACAGCTGTTCCTGCAGCAGCACCAGCAGCAGCTCCTGCTCAATAAGAAATACGTTTTCAACGTAACAAAATAAAGTTGTCATTGGCTCTCACTCCAGCCAAAAGGGTGAGGTCAATGACAATTATTTTTTCACACTTAATCAAGTCATATCCATGCTTTCTGCCACAGGACCAATCGGAGTATTTGATTCCGGATATGGAGGGCTGACAATCCTTGATAAAATCCGTGAATTACTGCCTCAGTACGATTATATCTATCTGGGGGACAATGCCCGTACCCCATACGGAACAAGATCATTCGAAGTTGTTTATGAGTTTACACTGCAAGCTGTACGCAAGCTGTTCGATTTAGGCTGCCCATTAGTCATTCTGGCCTGCAATACTGCTTCGGCAAAGGCCCTGAGAAGTATTCAGGAAAACGATCTTCCACATATAGATGCAACTCGTAGAGTTTTGGGAGTAATCCGTCCTACAGCAGAATGTATCGGTGACATCACAGTTTCGCGCCATGTTGGCTTGCTTGCCACAGCCGGAACAGTAAAATCCCAGTCATACCCGATAGAACTGCATAAGCTCTTTCCGGATATACAACTCACTGGTGTAGCTTGTCCGCTTTGGGTTCCATTAGTAGAAAACAACGAATTTAACTCTCCGGGAGCAGATTATTTTGTACAGGAATATATTAATCAACTTTTGGAACAAGATCCGAAAATAGATACCATCATCTTAGGCTGTACACACTATCCCTTGCTGATAGAGAAAATACGTCAGTTCACCCCCCCACATATCCGTCTGGTAGCTCAAGGAGAATACGTAGCAGCCAGTTTAAAAGATTACCTCCGCCGTCACTCGGAGATAAGAACACGTTGCACAGCAGGCGGAACTTGTGAGTTTCTCACAACCGAATCTGTTGAAAAGTTTCAGGAAGCAGCATCCATCTTCCTGCATCAGAAAGTACATGTAAAAAGTATTACACTAGAATAATACCTGATAAATAGAATCATTCCTAACCTAATATCATACAATAATGAACACATTCGCCCCGTTTGCACGCCCGATGTATATCATGGCAAAACCAGTGGGTTCTCTTTGCAACCTGGCATGCCATTACTGCTACTACTTGGAAAAGGCTAAACTTTACCAGGACAACCCCAGGCAGATAATGACAGATGAACTATTGGAAAAGTTTATCAAAGAATATATCGAAAGTCAGACTATGCCACAAGTCCTCTTCACCTGGCATGGTGGAGAAACACTGATGCGCCCACTCGACTTCTATAAGAAGGTAATTGCCTTACAAAGAAAATATGCAGGAGGCAGAACAATCGACAACTGTATTCAGACCAACGGAACTCTCCTGACCGATGACTGGTGCCGTTTTTTTCACGACAATCACTGGCTAGTAGGTGTTTCTATTGACGGGCCGCAGGAGTTTCACGACGAATACCGGAAGAACAAGCAGGGAAAACCTTCATTTGTAAAAGTAATGCAAGGTATCAACCTGTTAAACAAACATCAGGTAGAATGGAATGCACTTGCAGTAGTAAATGATTTCAATGCCGACTATCCGCTCGATTTCTATCACTTCTTTAAGGAAATAGGGTGCCGATACATACAGTTTACTCCCATCGTAGAGCGTATATTCCAACATTCCGACGGGCGTTATCTGGCCTCGGTAGAGGAAGGAGCAACAGAAACCGTAACCGATTTTTCCGTTACTCCCGAACAATGGGGAAACTTTCTCTGTACCATTTTCGATGAATGGGTACGAAATGATGTCGGCGAATATTTTATACAATTATTCGATGCTACACTTGCCAACTGGGTAGGTGAGCAACCTGGAGTTTGCTCTTTGGCAAAAAATTGTGGCCATGCCGGAGTAATCGAATTCAACGGCGATGTATATGCTTGCGACCACTTCGTATTTCCACAGTACAAATTAGGAAACATTTATTCAAAATCGCTGGTAGAAATGATGTACAGTGAAAAGCAATTACAGTTCGGCCGGGATAAATCTGAGAAACTGCCGACACAATGCAAGGAATGTCAGTATCTCTTTGCATGCAACGGAGAATGTCCCAAAAACCGTTTTTGCAAAACAGCTTCCGGAGAAACCGGGCTAAATTACTTATGCAAAGGTTACTATCAGTATTTCGACCATGTAGCTCCTTACATGGATTTTATGAAAAAAGAATTATTGGCTCAGCGTCCACCTGCCAATATCATGGAAGCTATCAGAAAAGGCACATTGTAACCAAGGCCGAAAGACTTATCATTCACTAATAAAGATATAACGGGCTCATGCTACTTAGATGACAAAGTTCCTCTCACAATGTCGGCATGAGCCCTGTTTTTTTGTACAAACTCGACGAACCTTCGTACAAAAAAAATTAAAAATTCTCGATGTTTTCAGTAAAAGATGCTGTTGTTTTTTACAAAGTATGCACAGAAAAAAAATAAAATATCCTCTTTATACTTTTTTCATTGGAGAATAATGTATAAAGAGGATATTGCAATGTGATAATAATAGAAATTATTTCTTTTTCAACTCATCGGCAGGAACTATACGATAAAGCTTGTCGCTAGGACGAATACGGTCGGGTACCTTAAACGAAACATGTACCCCCTTCTTTACCACATCTACCGGTTTCAGGTCAACACGTGCTTCTTCCAAAGTAACATACATGGCTCCCGTAGTAGGACCTGTAATCAGAAGTTTATCTCCAACTTTTATTTCGGAAGCTTCGATCAGGAATTCAGCTACCCCAATATTCGAGAAATATTTGATACCACGTCCGGCATATACCTTACGTTCGGTAGCCTCCGAACCATAGTTCTTGCTCCATTCACCCAGACGTTGTCCCAGATAATAACCGTTCCAGAATCCACGGTTGAATACAGTCTTGAGACGTGTATCCCAGTCAGCTTTCTTCTCTTCTGTAAAAGTACCTTCCAGATATGAGCGTATAGCCTCCTTATAACATTCCACTACAGTTCGCACATACTCAGGTCCACGTGCACGACCTTCGATTTTGAACACCCGCACTCCAGCCTCTATCATCTCGTCCATGAAATGAATAGTCTTCAAGTCCTTGGGCGACATGATATACTGGTTATCTATTTCCAGTTCGATATCGCTTTCCTTATCCTTCACAATATACGAACGACGGCATACCTGCATACAAGCTCCACGGTTTGCCGAAGCATTCAATTCATTCAAGCTCAGATAACATTTACCCGATACGGCCATACACAAAGCTCCGTGACAGAACATTTCGATACGTACAGGCTGCCCCATAGGTCCCGTAATATGCTGTTCCTGAATAGCATCATAAATTTTACGTACTTGCTTCAGATTCAATTCACGGGCCAAGACTACTACATCGGCAAACTGCGAATAAAATTTCAAAGCTTCCGCATTACTGATATTCAGCTGAGTAGACAAATGTACCTCCTGTCCTATCTGATTACAGTATGCCATGACAGCTACGTCGGCAGCAATCACAGCGCTGATACCAGCTTCCTTTGCAGCATCTACAATTTTCCGCATCAGAGCCAGATCCTCATCATAAATAATAGTATTTACCGTAAGGTAGCTTTTCACCCCATTCTCGTCACATACTTTCGCAATCTCACGCAAGTCGTCAACAGTAAACGTATTTGCAGAACGGGCACGCATATTCAGGCTTTCAATGCCGAAATAGATAGAATCTGCTCCTGCATGAATAGCCGCAGCCAGCGACTCTCGAGAGCCGACCGGTGCCATAATTTCGAAGTCCTTTATTGAGTAATTCATCTTTTCTTATTGGTTTCGGATGCAAAGGTAACGAATTTCCGGCAAACACACGAACAAGCGGACAGAAACCCCTGAACGATCTTTCTAAAACAGTACACAAATAAAGCATACATATAGTGCCAGCATGCAGAAAGTAGATAAACATACAAGAAATATTACTTTTTATTACATATTATATGAATTATTTTATATCTTTGTCGCCCGACACAAAACATAAGGCAAAAAGACACAAAAACTATAAAAAAGTATCAATGTTTTCATTGAGATGAAAACAAGAAAACATAAGGCATAAGCTAAGAAAGAACCGAAAAATTATATTAACCCAAAATCATTAAGAGAGAGATTTATGAGTAAATTCTTATCACTGCTATGCAGCTTGCTAATCTGTGTAGCGACTTACGCACAGGAAATTACTGTGAACGGAAAAGTTACGGCCAACGGCGAAGAGATGCCGGGAGTAACAGTGGCAGTCAAAGGAGGCACACATGGTACAATTACCTCCATAGACGGTAGTTATTCACTACAAGTTGAAGCAAAAAGCACACTGGTGTTCTCATTCATCGGATATGAAACCGTAGAAATGCCGGTAAAAGGACAAAAAGTCATCAACGTTGATTTGAAGGAATCTTCTGTAGCCATCGAAGAAGTAGTTATTGCCGTGCCATATGGTACTGCCAAAAAATCTACTTTTACAGGTTCTGCCAGCGTTATCGACAAGAAAATTGTAGCAGCTTCACAGGTTTCAAGTGTGTCAAAAGCATTACAGGGAACAGTAGCAGGTTTGCAGTCATTCTCTACAAGCGGACAGCCGGGAGAAGATGCCGACATTTACATTCGTGGTGTAGGTTCTGCCAATGCGTCTCAGACACCGTTATATGTAGTCGATGGTGTTCCGTATAATGGTAAATTGTCTTCTATTTCTTCACAGGATATCGCTTCAGTTACAGTTCTGAAGGATGCCGCAGCTGCCTCTCTTTACGGTTCTCGTGCAGCAAACGGTGTTATCATGATTACAACGAAGCAAGGACAGAACGGTTCTGCTCCGACAATTCAGTTATCAGCAAAATATGGTTTCTCAAGCCGTGCCGTACGCGATTACGACCAGTTGAGTACAAACGATTATTTTATGCTGCAATGGGAAGCTTTGCGCAACAGCTATATTGACAACGGATCAGACCCTGTTGAAGCAGCACAAAAAGCTTCTTCTATCGTTGCTACTACACAAACAGGAGGTCTGGGTATCAATCCTTATGGTACAAGTTATCCACAACCTGTAGGAACGGATGGAAAAATTGTAGCCGGCGCAACTCCTCTGTGGGACGACAGTTGGGAAGATGCCCTGACACAAGACGCTCACTATACAGACTTGAATGCAAGTGTTTCTGGTGGTAGCGAGAAAACAAAATACTATTTCTCATTAGGTTATCTGGACGATCAGGGTGCTTACATCTGTTCAGGATTCAAACGTTACAACTTGCGTTCTAATATCACAACCGATCTGCGTAAATGGTTACAGGTCGGACTGAATGTAGCAGCCAGCCATTCTATACAAAATTACCCGAAGCAGAATGATACAGCTATCGGCAATATTGTATTGGCGGCACGCGACATTCCTTCTTTCTATCCTGTTTATGAACGTGATATGACAACAGGAGAATATATCCTGGATGAAAATGGAAACCGTGTTTACGATTATGGTACTTACCGTAAAGGTTCATACAACGGTTACAACTTCGCACAGTCTATGCTGTACGACAAGAAAGAGTACAAACGTGATGCAGCATCTATACGTGGTTACTTGCAAATTACTCCGATCGAAGGTTTAAGTTACAAAATGTCTTTGAACATTGACTATGACAGCAAGTTTACTCACAACTATAACAACCCAACCTACGGTAAACAACCGTTGACAGGTAGTGTAGAAAAAGGAAACGACCGTACTACCGGTATGACATACAACAACGTTATCAACTGGAACCATACTTTCAAAGAAGACCATGATGTTCGTCTGATGGCAGGTCAGGAATATTACGAATTTAACACATCAAATTTCAGCGGATCAAGAACGGGTGTCATTACTGACGGTTATTTTGAACCAGATGTAGCTTCTACATTGAGCAGCTTCGGCGGAAACAGCGACCAGTATAAATTGCTGAGTTTCTTCGGAAGTGCCGAATATTCTTATAAGAGCAAATATTTTGTATCAGCTTCAGTTCGTACCGACGGTTCTTCACGTTTCCATCCGGATCATCGCTGGGGTACTTTCTGGTCATTCGGAGGTTCATGGAAAATCTCACGTGAGAAATTCCTGGAAGAAGCAAGCAATAACTGGCTGAGCAACCTGACCCTTCGTGCAAGTTACGGTGCACAAGGTAATGACAATGTAGGTTACTATGCATATAAGGCTCTCTATTCAATCGGCAGCTCACTGGGTGAGTCTACTCTGCACGCATCACGTTTGGAAACTCCGGAATTGAGCTGGGAAACAAACTTGAACTTGAACGTAGGTCTGGACTTTGGATTCTGGAGCAACCGTTTGAACGGTACTATCGAATTCTTCCAACGCTCTTCTAAAGATTTGTTGTTTGCCCGCGACCTGGTTCCTTCAAGCGGATTCTCAAATATCGATGCCAACATCGGTAAACTGAAAAACTACGGTTGGGAATTTACAATCAGTGGTACTCCAGTTATGACAAAAGACTGGACTTGGAAACTGAGCTTGAATGCAACTACTTATAAGAATGAAATCGTAGAACTGCCAACCGATGTTATGTGGCAGAGCTCAAAGAAATGGGTAAAAGGTGGCTCATTATATGATTTCTGGTTGTATGAATGGGCTGGTGTAAATCCGGAGAACGGTAAACCACAGTGGTATTACACCGCAGAAGATGGCAGTCGTCAGGTAACCGAAGACTACTCTAGCCTGACACCAGACGATAAGGTGAAGGTAGGCAGCTCACTGCCTAAGTTGAGTGGTGGTTTCCAGTCAGATCTTAGCTGGAAAAACCTGTCATTATCTATGCTGTTCTCTTATGCAATCGGAGGTAAGCTGTATAACAACGACAAGATTGGCATGATGAGTGTAAAAGGTGGAAATGGTAGCTCTATGAGTGAAGACATGCTGAACCGATGGACACCGGAAAACCGATACACAGACATTCCACGCCTGTCATACAACCAGACAAGCTATTTCACAAGCAGTTCAAGCCGCTGGTTGGTAAACCGCTCATTCCTGCGTTTGAAAACTGTTACATTAAGCTATACTTTGCCTAAAAACTGGATACATTTTGCCACACTGAAAGATGCCAGCATCTTCGTTCAGGGAGAGAACCTGTTGACATTCAGTCACCAGCAGGGTCTTGATCCTGAACAGCCTATCAGCGGTGTCGTATCATACCGCTATCCGGCAATGAAAACATTCTCATTTGGTATTAATGTAACTCTTTAATAAATAGACTAGATATGAAATTCAATTATAAAAATATATGCCTTGCTGCACTGGCTGCTTGCTCTGTAACAGCCTGTGACCTAGATACAGCTCCTACAACTTCACTTGAAGCAGATGTTGTATTCAAAAATCTGGAAAACGCTGACCGTATAATCAGAGGATCCTGGAACTATATCTTTAACTCTGGTTCTACTTACGCATCTATCGGATATGGAGCTATCATGATCAATGATGATTTTGCAGGTTCGGATGTCGTAAGAACAACCAGCTATGGTTATTCTTCCAGTTATAATCTGACTAATGGCTACGGACGTGGAGAAATAAACGATGTAATGTGGGACATGGTTTACGACCCGATTAACAACTGTAATGCCGTTATCAAGAATATCGATGGTATTTCAGGAGATCAGGCAGAAAAGAATCGCATCAAGGGACAAGCTTATGCTACTCGTGGTTTCTTGTACATGTTACTGGCAAGCCATTATTCTTTCGCTATCGATAAAGATCCGAACGCTGTTTGTGTACCTATCTATACAGAACCAACCAATTACGATATGGCGACAACCGGAAAGCCGGCTGCAAGTGTATCGGAAGTATACGAACAAGCATTAAACGATTTGAAATGGGGTTATGACCTGATTCCGGAAGACTACAATCGCGGTTCGAATGCAACAGATCAGTACAAAATCGACCATACTGTTGTAACCGGCCTGAGAGCACGTGCAAGCTTATATGCACGTAAGTGGGAAGATGCATACAAATATGCAGATGAAGCTATGAAGCTGAAAAATAGCTACCTGATGAGCGAAGCGGAATATAAGTCAGGTTTCAACAACGCACTGAACAAAGAATGGATGTGGGGTTATTCTTGTACGCAGGATGACAACCTTCCCGCCTACAACTTCCATTATAAAGATACTTCAACTCCGGGTAGTGGCTATACCAACTTCAATGCAGACCCTCACTTTAAGGAGCTGTTCGATAAGAACGACTACCGTAGAGATCTGTTCAAATGGGGCTTGAATGCAGGTTACGGCGAATGTGCAATGCTGAATTACAAGTTCCTTTTCGCCGATGTCAACAACATGCTGGGAGATGTCATCATGATGCGTGTGGCAGAAATGTTTCTGATAAAGGCAGAGGCAGCTGCACATCTTGCAGGCAAGACAAGCGAAGCTCAAGCTTTACTGAAGGAATTGCGTGATGCCCGTATGAAAAAGGGAGTCGAATCGCCTGCCGTTACAGCCACAGGCGACGAACTGTTGAAGGAAATCTGGCTGGAACGCCGTAAAGAATTGTGGGGAGAAGGTTTTTCGCTGACCGATATCATCCGTAACCAGCAATCGGTAGACCGTAAGAAATTTGAAGAATATGCGATGGCCGACATCACATACGACAGCAAAGGAAAAGAAATCAGAACTCCTAAGCTAGATGAAAACGGCGATGCAATCCTGGCTCCAGCAGATGCGACAGATGAATACAAAGCACAAAACTGTATGCTTATCCGCGGACATTCTACATTGAAGTTCCCTGACGGTTCTGATTTCGAAGTGAACAGCAAATATTACCTGTTCCGTATCACAGAAAAAGAAGAGCTTCAGAACAAGAACTTATACAATGATCATCCTAAATTGAGCATCTACCGATAAGTGGTAGTTCAAACAATACTTAATCCTCCCAGACGAAAGGTAATCCTTCCGGTTTGGGAGGATTTCTTTTATTTATTAATTTTGCAGCGATATTCAACAATCTGTTTATAATTGTACTCAAATTTTTACCTGCACTGCTTGCAGTGAAACCCTATAAAACATTACGATGAAAATAAGAAATATTGATCTGGGCGACAAGCCTGTACTGCTTGCTCCTATGGAGGACGTGACAGACCCCGCATTCCGCTTGCTGTGCAAAGAATTTGGAGCAGACATGGTATATACCGAATTTGTATCGAGCGATGCCTTGATTCGCTCAGTTGGAAAAACCATGTTAAAACTGAACATCAGTGATGCAGAACGTCCTGTTGCCATTCAAATATATGGGAAAGATACTGATACCATGGTAGAAGCTGCCCGTATTGTGGAACAAGCCAATCCAGATATTCTGGACTTGAATTTCGGTTGCCCGGTAAAACGTGTAGCAGGTAAAGGAGCTGGTTCCGGAATGTTGCAGAATGTTCCGAAAATGCTGGAGATAACCAAGGCTGTTGTTGATGCCGTAAAAATTCCGGTAACGGTAAAGACCCGTCTGGGATGGGATGCGGAACACAAAATCATCGTCGAACTGGCAGAACAGCTGCAAGACTGTGGTATCGAAGCTTTAACCATACACGGACGTACACGAGCACAAATGTATACAGGTGAAGCCGACTGGACACTGATCGGTGAGGTCAAGAATAATCCACGTATGCATATTCCTATTATCGGTAATGGCGATGTTACAACTCCACAGCGTGCACAAGAATGCTTCGACCGTTACGGAGTGGATGCCATTATGATAGGTCGTGCCAGCTTCGGACGCCCATGGATATTCAAAGAAGTAAAACATTACCTGAAAACTGGAGAAGAACTTCCTCCTTTGTCATTCAAATGGAAAATGGACGTCTTACGCCGTGAAGTACAAGATAGTGTCAATCTGCTCGACGAACGCCGGGGTATTCTTCATGTCCGCCGTCATCTGGCTGCATCTCCATTGTTTAAAGGCATTCCTAATTTTAAGGATACACGTATAGCCATGCTTCGCGCAGAAACATTGCCGGAGCTGAACGGAATACTCGATCATATAGAAAGCACTTTCGGAGGAGAATAATAGAACAGTTTATCCCATCAGCTTAAAAACTGGTGAGATAAACCATCTTTTATACATCAATGTAGCAAGCTGGTAAACAAAGAATGCCGATACAAAACCTACGATGGCATCTATCAGATAATGCGCCTGAATATATACAGTAGCGCAGCAAAGAAGAATATAGAAAGGAGCCAGCACATAAGCCAGTTTCTTGTTTACACGCCATGCCATTATCATTACAATAGTAGATATTCCTACATGTGAACTGGGAAAAGCTGCGGTAGGACGTTCTCCAACTTCCTGTGAAGCCTCGACAAGCTGATAGAACAAACCGTGCTCAAAGCCCGGACCAGGTATCAGATAATCATTGGTATTAAAGTAGTCCCCAATAGCAGGGAAAATGCAGGCATTTACCTTATCCATCCCGATAGCCGGAAAATAGAACTGAGGTCCCGCTACAGGTAACATTATATAGACAAAATAATAAATGAAAAATGAGGTAACCAGTACGAAACAAATCTTTTCGAACCATTCAAACCGGTTCAGAAAATAATATACCACTACCACCAGTATCATCGGATAATAAAAGAAGTAGCCCATATTGAAAGGTTCACTGAACCATATGGAAGGACAGAGCTTGCTGAATTCAACAGCAGGCTGACAGCCAAACAATATCTGCTCAGCATGAGCAAATAAATAATCCAGGTTAGGGAACAGACGGTTAAACTCAAATGTATCCGGATACCAGTAAGCGAGCAGACTCATCTGTACAGCCATACGGACAAAAGCCGTCAGACGACAGGGAAAAGCCTGATACAGAAATATCAGGACAAACGTCAGAATAACAATACCCAGACGCTCCAGCAACATCATGCCCGGATGATCCATACGAGGAAAAAGCAATAAAATCAGCAAAGATGTTAAAGCATTGTATATCAAGCTAATTGTTTCTACTGCAAACAATCCCCTTCCACTATCTACACGTTCAAACAATTTTATAGCCATTTCTCCTTTTTATACCATGCAATAATCTCTTTTACACCTCTCTCTAACGGGTATTCTGCCCGATAGCCTAATTCTTTTTCCAATGGAGTAATATCACATTGCCAGTTACGCTGCTTCATTATTTTATACTTATCCAGATTCAATGTGCTCGATTTATGAAATAGTCGGGCTATGTTTTCAGCAAAGAAAGATATTACTTTAAGCAAAGCCAACGGACATGTAAAACGTATCAACCACGGATTGCCTAACTCTTTTTGGATTAAATCAGAAAATGTCCGGCTATTATATACATATCCGTCACTTACAAAATAAGCTCTGCGCACTACTTTCTTATCAATAGCGCGATATACAGCTTGAACCAGGTCCTTGACATACACAAATGTTATATCCTGCCGACGAAATCCGGCAGCAAAATCAACATGACGGGAAATCGATTCGACCATCAGGAAATAGTCTTTCTCCCGAGGACCATAAACTCCTGTCGGACGGAATATGACATACGGAAAATCCTTCAGCTTCTGCAAGTATTCTTCCGAATGCAGCTTACTTACCCCATAAGCTGTATTAGGGCGAGGCGTATCTTGTTCACAAATGGGAGAATAGTCTTTTTCCCTTATCGGTCCGAAGATACTCAACGAACTGATATAAATGAATTGTTCGGGAAGCATCTCCAAACGCATCAATGTTTCAATAAAATGACGAGTGGCCCAATAATTACCTATTTCAAAATCTGCTTTGTCACGGCACTTCGTCACCCCTGCACAATGAATGATGTAATTCCATCCACCATGCTCCAGTTTATGTTGCTTCAATTGTTCTTCCAAACGGTCGGAATCAGTAAAATCAAGCTCAGCAAAACTGATACGGCTATCTTGCAAATATTTCCTGCTACTGCTCTTACGTACACCAGCCCATACCTGCATACCGCGCTCCAGCCCTCCTTCTACCAAAAAGCTTCCGATAAAGCCGCTTGCTCCGGTTACCAATACTTTTTTCTCCATGCGGCAAAGATAATAGTTTCTCACCTTTCTACCTTAAAATATAGCGAGTTATTGCTCCTTTATTCCATTTATTTTGTTTACTTTGTGAAAGAAACAGTTGTTGTATCAGGCTGGTTATTCCAAAGGTTACAGCAGCAAATTAAAACATTACGATTATGGCAAAGAAAAAGAAAGAAAAAAAAGGCGGAAAATATATGAAGAAAAAAGAACTGGCAGAGATGCTGGTCAATTATTTCCGTATGAAGCCAATGGAAAGTTTCGGTATGAAACAGTTGTTCACCGGACTGAAACTAACTACTCATCCATTGAAAATGCTTTGTGCCGATATCGTTCAGGAAATGGCAGAAGATAATTTTCTGATAGAAACAGAAAAAGGACATTATAAGCTGAATGATAAAGGTCAGATTATGACCGGAACATTCCAGCGTAAAAGCAACGGAAAAAATCTTTTTATTCCGGAAGATGGTGGAGAGCCTGTCTTTGTAGCAGAACGCAATTCTGCGCATGCCATGAATAATGACAAAGTTAAGATTATCCTTTGTGCCAAACGCCGTCGACATGAAATAGAAGGACAAGTTATTGAAATTCTGGAACATGCCAATACCAATTTCGTAGGAACTCTGAAAGTCAGCAAAAACTATGCATTCCTTCTTACAGAAAGCAATACACTTGCCAATGACATCTTCATTCCTAAAGAAAAGTTGAAGGGAGGGAAAAACGGAGATAAAGCTGTGGTCAAGATAACCGAATGGCCCGAAGAAGCAAAAAATCCGTTTGGAGAAGTTATAGATATTTTAGGGAAAGCAGGTGAGAACACAACAGAAATGCATGCCATTCTTGCTGAATACGGATTGCCTTATGTCTATCCGCAAGCTGTAGAGGCTGCAGCCGAAAAGATATCGGCAGAAATAACTCCTGAAGACTATGCAGAACGTGAAGACTTCCGCGATATCGTAACTTTTACCATCGACCCCAAAGATGCCAAAGACTTCGACGACGCACTTTCTATCCGTCAGTTGAAACCGGGATTATGGGAAGTAGGTGTACACATTGCTGATGTTTCACATTATGTAAAAGAAGGTAGCATCATCGATAAAGAAGCTGTAAAACGAGCTACTTCCGTGTATCTGGTAGACCGTACTATTCCGATGCTGCCCGAACGTCTTTGCAATTTTATCTGTTCACTGCGTCCAGACGAAGAGAAGCTGGCTTATTCTGTTATTTTCAATATGAACGAAAAGGCAGAAATAAAAGATTACCGTATTCGTCATACAGTCATCAAATCGAATCGCCGTTTCACTTATGAAGAAGCACAAAACATCATCGAGACAGGAGAAGGAGATTATAAGGAAGAAATACTTCAACTGAATAAGCTTGCACAAATTCTCCGTGAAAAGCGAATGGCTGCCGGTGCCATTAACTTCGACCGTTGTGAAGTAAAATTTGAAATAGATGAAAAAGGAAAGCCTTTGAGTGTATACTTCAAGGTTTCTAAAGAGGCAAACAAGCTGATAGAGGAATTCATGTTGCTGGCAAATCGTACGGTAGCCGAACATATCGGAAAAGTTCCTAAGAATAAAAAGCCGAAGGTATTTCCTTACCGTATCCACGACTTACCTGATCCGGACAAACTGGATAACCTGAGTCAGTTTATAGCACGTTTTGGCTACAAGATACGTACAGGAGGAAGTAAAACAGATGTATCTAAGTCAATCAACCGACTGCTGAGCGACATTGAAGGTAAAAAAGAACAAAATCTGATAGAAACCGTTTCATTACGTGCCATGCAGAAAGCAAGATATTCTATTTATAATATCGGGCACTATGGACTGGCATTCGATTTCTATACACATTTCACTTCTCCAATTCGCCGTTATCCGGACTTGATGGTTCACCGGTTACTTACCCGCTACCTTGCAGGAGGAAGAACTGCACAAGCTGATAAGTATGAAGAATTATGCGAACATAGCTCTGCTATGGAGCAGACTGCTGCCAGTGCCGAACGTGCATCCATCAAATACAAACAAGTAGAATTTATGAGTGAGCGTATCGGAAACGTTTATGATGGAGTTATATCAGGGGTCACTGAATGGGGACTTTATGTAGAAGTCAACGAGAACAAATGTGAAGGTATGGTTTCTATGCGTGATCTGGGTAACGACTACTATGAGTTCGACGAGAAGAACTACTGTCTTATCGGACGGCGTCATCATCGCAAATTCAGTCTTGGCGATCCGGTAAAAATTAAGGTAGCCCGTGCTAACCTGGAAAAGAAGCAGCTTGATTTCATCCTTGCTGATGAATAAAGAAACAGTGTAATACACAAAAACGGACCTGTGCAGAAAGCTCTACAGGTCCGTTTTTTTATAATGTCTTTATTGACTTTCCGAAGATATAAATCAATTCCTACTTATTCAGCAACCGTTTACTAAGAAAACGTACAGGATACCATACCGACAGAAAGCCAATCAATAATACGGTGATAAAAATAAGAAGTACATCTGATACATGTACACTTACCGGATAAGCATCAACTACAAAGCTTCCAGAACTTCCCAAAGCTATCAAGCCATATTCTTGCTGCAACCAACAAAGCAGCAAACCTAACACAACTCCTGCAAACGCTCCGAAAAACGATATCATACGTCCTTCGAACAAAAAGATACGCACTATCTGCCTATCGCTCGCACCCAAATTGCGCAAGGTCACAACATCATCGCGCTTATCAATAATGAGCATCGAGAGAGAGCCTATCACATTGAAACATGCAATCATCAGGATGAAGGTAAGAAACAGGTAAGAAATAAGCTTTTCTATCTCCATTATACGATAGGTATCTGCCTGCTGCTCGTAACGGTCTTGTACCAGGAAATCATCACCTAACAAATCTTGTATATGTTTTTTTACTGCATCCGTATCTGCTCCAGCTTTCAGTTTCAGATTTATTGCACTGACCTCTGTAGTATATTGAAATAAACGTCGGGCAAAATCTATTGATGTCAGTATGTAAGAAGCATCATATTTTTCCTGGTTTACAGCAAAAACCAGTCCCGATGAAAATAAATTACCGGTAACAAAAGCTGTAGAAGGATTTGCCATATTCACCTTTGCACCACGACGGGGAGCGTATATTTCCAACGGATCCAGAAAACGGATACCTGAGCCTAATGTAGAAAGCAATTGAATACCGGGAATAGCATAATCAACAACCTCATCATGAAGCAGCAAATCACCTCTTCCAAAAAGAATACTGTCTATGGGAGTCAGCTGATCAAAGTTATCTTCAACTCCTTTCACCACTGCCATAGCCTGTCTGCCTTGATATTGCACCATTACATTGTCTTCCAAAGACTCGGAATAAACTTCTACGTCTGGCATTTTTTTGAGCTGAAGCACTCGCTTATCTTGCCCGTCAAATACCTTTCCGCGAACAGCAGTAATCTTCAATTGCGGATCGAAGGCTGTAAAAAATGTAGTTACCAAATCTTGAAACCCATTGAATACAGACAACGTACATACCAGTGCCAGCGTAGCAAGTGCCACTCCACATACGGAAATAGCCGAAATCACATTGATAGCATTGTGCGATTTCTTGGAAAACAAATATCTTCGAGCTATGTAAAAGGGGAAATTCATGGTGTATTAATTTTTCACCACAGACCGCACTTCTATAACAAAAAGAAATAGAATGATGCAGCCTGTGGTGAACAAGAGAGTTTATTTCTTAAGCAGCTCATCGATATGAGCAGCATAATCCAGCGAATCGTCGACAAAGAATTTAAGTTCCGGAATAATACGCAACTGATGACGTACCCGATTTCCCAATTCAAAACGAATCGACTTCATATTGTCATTGATATTTTTTACGATTTCCTCACTACGTTCCGACGGGAACACGCTAAGATATACACGAGCGTAACTCATATCCGGACTAATACGCACAACACTGACTGAAACCAATACACCGTGCATCGCCTTTGTTTGCAGCAAGAAAATATCACTCAGCTCTTTCTGAATGAGCCGAGCGATTTTATTTTGTCTGGTTGTTTCCATATAAATAATTACTTTTTACGTATGATGGTTAATCCGTCACGCAAAGGCAATATAACTTTTTCTACACGTGTATCGGCCGCCACCAAATCATTAAACTTCTTAATACCGATAGTTTGCGTATCTGTATGATGAGGTTCGGGTTCAAGTACATGTCCGTCCCACAACGTATTATCGGCTATAATATAGCCTCCTGAATTCATCTTTTTCAGAATCATCTCATAATACTCTACATAAAAACGCTTATTACCGTCAACAAAAGCAAGATCAAATGTTACGTCCATATCAGGTACAATCTTCAATGCATCACCTATATAGAACTTTATTTTATCGGCATACAATGAATTTTCCAGCCACGGACGTGTAAAATCCTCTTGCTCATCATTTATCTCGAAAGTATGGAGCATAGCCCCTTCTTCCAGTCCTTCTGCCAGACAGAGAGCGGAATATCCGCTGTAAGTACCTATCTCAAGCACTTGTTTCGGACGTATCATCTGTACAAACATTTTCAGCATACGTCCTTGCAGATGCCCTGAAGCCATACGGGGACGCAAAAGTTTAACATGCGTCGCCCGGTATAAAGCCTTCAAGTATTCTCCTTCTTCATCTATATGCTGAAGTATATAGTCGTCCAGAGCGTCCGTTTCTTTCATATATATTATAAGTAACGGTTACGGTTGGGTAAAACATATTCATCTTCACTGTCCAACACATCGCCTACCTGATTGATTTCAAGGAATGAAGTATGAGTACCTTTCTTTCCTCCGCTCAAATAAGCCACCATGTCTTTATCTGAAAGAACTCCATCAGCAATCAATTTACGCAATGCTGTGAAATAATATTCCTGACCACTGGCTTTTTCTGGCATATAGATAGCTTCCACTCCATAAGATAATGCCAGATGACGCATAGTCTTTTCCTTATAACATACAGCCAACACAGGATATTTTCCACGGAAAGCTGCCAGGTTACGAGCAGTCAAACCACTGAAACAGTCAGTAATGATAGCACGAATCGGCATCAATGTAGTAGAACGTACAGCCTGTTTAGCAAGGAATGCAGTAACATCTGTATTTTCCGGAGTCAAAGGAATCTGAATATCATTTTCTTCCATTTTATCCTTTTCAGCCTGTGCAGCAATCTTAGCCATTGTCTTAACAGCTTCTACCGGATATTTTCCATATGCAGTTTCACCACTCAACATCAGCGCGTCTGTACGATAATAGATTGCATTTGCAATATCTGTAACCTCTGCACGAGTAGGACGTGGGTTGTTAATCATGGTATGCAGCATCTGAGTTGCTACGATAACCGGTTTCTTTGCCAGAATACATTTCTTGATAAGCTGACGCTGAATACCCGGAATACGTTCCTGAGGAACTTCAATACCTAAGTCACCACGAGCAACCATAACTCCGTCAGCTACCTCAAGTATTTCATCAATATTATCTACACCTTCCTGATTTTCAATCTTTGCAATAATCTTAATGTCGCTCTTGTGTGCATCCAATATTTCACGAATGTCAAGTACATCTTGCTTATTGCGTACAAATGAATGTGCGATGAAATCAATATCCTTTTCGATTGCATAAAGAATATTGTTTCTGTCTTTTTCAGTCAGTGAAGGAAGGTTTATACGTACACCCGGAACATTCACGCTCTTACGGCTTCCCAGTGTAGCGTCGTTACAAACCTCGCAAAACAAAGTATCTTCACTCTTTTCTACAACCTTCAGTTCCAGTTCACCGTCATCAATCAATACATCGGCACCAACCGACAAATCGTGTACAAAGCCCGGATAGGTCACAGCAATGCATTCACGAGTAGTTTCCTGTGCAGGATTGCCAACAATACGTACTTTATCTCCTGTTTTAAAATCAATAGGACCTTCTGCGCTTGCAGTAGTACGTACTTCCGGACCTTTTGTATCCATCAGGATAGCGATACGGTTTGATACCGCACGCACGTTACTGATTAATTTTTCGAATCCTTCACGACTGGCATGAGCTGTATTCATACGAACAACATTCATACCGGCATTAAAAAGGTCTCTGATAAAATCTACTTCACAACGTAAGTCCGAAATGGACGCAACGATTTTTGTTTGTTTGAGCATCATATTTTGTTCTTATTCTAAATGTATTATTTCTTTGTATATAAAAGTGCTTCCAAAGCAAGTCTGTACGAATCAAGTCCGAAGCCACATATCACTCCTTTACAAGCACAAGAGATCATAGATTTATGCCGGAACTCTTCCCGGGTATGCACATTCGAGATATGTACTTCAATGACAGGAGTTGTTACAGCACGGATAGCATCTTGCAAAGCTATAGAAGTGTGCGTATAAGCTCCTGCATTCAGCACAATTCCATCATAAGAAAACCCTATTTCATGGATTTTATTAATCAATTCCCCCTCTATATTCGACTGATAGTATTCTATCTGTACATCGGGATACTGTGCTTTCAGCGTCACCAAATAATCTTCAAAAGAAACAGCACCGTAAATTGAAGGTTCTCGTTTCCCCAATAAATTGATATTGGGACCATTGATTATTTGTATTCTCATACCTATTCAAACTAAAACTTTTTAATACCTTTGTTGAGAAATTTGGCACAAAGATACGAAAAAGAAATGAAAACTTATGTGAAAAGAGAGAAGATAATAATAAAGTATAAGCAATATCTGAAATTAGAAAAATCTCTCTCTGAAAATACAGTACAGGCTTACCTCACAGATTTGGATAAATTATTCGCATACCTGACATTAGAGAATATCGATTATACCCAAGTTACCCTACAAGACCTGGAAGCATTTTCCGCCGGACTTCATGATATCGGAATTCACCCGCGGTCACAGGCGCGCATACTTTCCGGCATACGTTCTTTTTACCATTTTCTGGTACTGGATGACTATATCCAGCAAGATCCTACAGAACTACTGGAATCTCCTCAAATCGGGAAACATCTTCCCGATGTCCTAAGCGTAGAAGAGATCGATGCCCTCATCGGAAGTATAGACCGAAGCACCCGTGAAGGACAGCGAAATTGTGCGATTCTAGAAACCTTATACAGCTGCGGGCTCCGAGTTTCTGAGTTATGCAACCTGAAAATATCCGATCTGTATTTCGATGAAGGCTTTATAAAAGTCGAAGGGAAAGGGAGCAAACAACGCCTTGTACCTATATCTCCTCGTGCCATCAATGAAATCCGGAACTACTTTATCGAACGGAACCAGGGACTCATCAAACCGGAATATGAAGATTTTGTATTTATCAGCCGTTTCGGAAAAAACATTTCCCGTATTATGGTATTCCATATTATAAAGGAATTAGCCAGCCTGATCGGATTAAAAAAGAAAATAAGTCCACATACATTCCGGCATTCCTTTGCTACTCATTTATTAGAAGGTGGAGCGAACTTACGTGCAATACAATGCATGTTAGGACATGAGAGCATCGGAACAACTGAAATTTATACACACATAGACAAGAACAGATTACGACAAGAAATCATCGGGCATCATCCTAGAAACATTAAGTATCAAGGTGCAGAGAAAGAGAAAATGACTTAATTTAATCTTTTTTTTAATATCTCTTAAAAAAAAAGGAGGTTAAAACATCCACACCTAATAGAGTTTTTCTTATCTTTGCCCCCAAAAGAATAAAAAAACAGCTAGATTATATTTTTATAACAAACCTAATATTTAAAAAATCATGATTAAGAAGTTGTATTTGCCTTTAGTGGCATTGTTAGTCCTTGCTTTCTCTTCATGTAGCAAGATGGGCGAATTATCCGCTGACTACTTCACAACAAATCCAGAAGTGTTAGAAGCTGTCGGAGGTAAAGTTCCTGTTACTATCACAGGTAAGTTCCCCGAAAAGTACTTCAAAAAGAACGCTATCGTTGAAGTAACTCCAGTATTGAGATGGGATGGCGGTGAAGCTAAAGGCCAGCCAGCTACATTCCAGGGTGAAAAAGTACAAGGTAACGACCAGACAATCTCTTACAAGACTGGTGGTACTTATACAATGAAAGCCTCTTTCGACTATGTTCCTGAAATGGCTAAATCTGAATTGTATCTTGATTTCAAGATCAAAAAAGGTAAAAAAGAATACACTATTCCTTCTGTAAAGATTGCTGATGGTGTTATCGCTACTTCAGAACTTCCTACTGTAAACTCTGCTAACGCAGCTTTGGCTCCAGACGCATTCCAGCGTATCATCAAACAAGCTAAAGAAGCACAGATCATGTTCTTGATCCAGCAGGCTAACCTTCGCGCAAGCGAATTGAAGTCTGAAGGTTTGAAAGACTTCAACAAGCAGGTTGTAACAGTTGCAGGCGATACTAAGAACTATAAGTTGAACAACATCGAAGTTTCTGCTTATGCTTCTCCTGATGGTGGTGTTAAATTGAATACTACTTTGGCTGAAAATCGTCAGAACAACACTGAAAAGTATTTGAACAAAGAATTGAAGAAAGGTAAGATCGAAACTACAGTAGACACTAAGTATACTGCTCAGGACTGGGATGGTTTCCAGGAATTGGTTTCTAAATCAAACATCCAGGATAAAGACCTGATCTTGCGTGTTCTTTCTATGTATAACGATCCAGAACAGCGTGAAACTGAAATCAAGAACATTTCTTCAGTTTACAAGACTTTGGCTGACGAAATCCTTCCTCAGTTGCGTCGTGCTCGCTTGACTGCAAACTATGACGTTATCGGTCGTAGCGATGAAGAAATCAACGAAGCATTCGATACTGATGCTAAGGTATTAAGCGCAAACGAATTGCTGTACGCTGCTACTCTGACAAACGACAAAGCTCGTCAGGAAGCTATCTACAAGAAAACTACAGAATTGTATCCTAACGATTTCCGTGCATACAACAACTTGGGTATGATGGCTTATGCTAACGGTGACTTCACTACAGCTGAAAACTACTTCAAACAAGCTGCTAGCAAAGACGCTAACGCTCCTGAAGTTAACACTAACCTTGGTTACATCGAATTGGTTAAGGGTAATGTAGCTAACGCTGAAACTTACTTAAGCAAATCAACTGGTGCTAACACAGCTAATGAAGCTCTGGGTAACTTGTATATCAAACAAGGTCAGTACGATCGCGCTGTACAGGCATTCGGTGATACTAAGACTAACTCAGCTGCTTTGGCTCAGATTCTGGCTAAAGACTACAACAAAGCTAAAAATACTTTGAATGCAGTTAAGAATCCTGATGCTTACACTGACTACTTGATGGCTATCGTAGGTGCAAGAACAAACAACGCTGATTTGGTTAAGACTAGCATGGCTAAAGTTGCTCAGAAAGATGCAACTCTGGCTGCAAAAGCTCAGATCGACCGCGAATTTGCTAAATATGCTAACGAAATCAAGTAATTGATTTTATTATATCTTTTGGAAAACCGGAATACATTCCCTTGTATTCCGGTTTTTTTTATTACAAATAATTTAGTACTTTCGCAGAAAATAAAAATGGAAACATGAGAAAAATAGTATTCTTCCTGACGATTGCAATCTGCTTGGCTTCATGTAAAAAGAAACCAGAGTTTGTTTTACAAGGCGAACTGCAAAATTGTAGTTCCGACGAAATTCTGGTTGTTTATGACGATCCTGTTTCCAAGCTTGATACTATTATTCTCAAGGACGGAAAGTTTACATATACTTTTTCACCCGATACATTAACATTATTCCGGCTAGTTTCGCCCGATATGTTAAAAACGATACCTGTATTTGCAGATAAGACACTGCATATGACTCTTAAGGGAAGTTTTGAAAATCCGGTTATCAGCGGTGACGGAGAGAATGGTGTATATGGAAAATTTCTGGAAAGTTTGCAAAACCTAAAAGACAGTACGGCTATCACTCAAAAAGCAGAAGAGTTTATTGTACAACATCCGCACTCATTTGTATCAGCCTATCTCATCAACGATTATTTCGTACAAGTACCTCAGCCTGACATTGAAAAGACCAGAAGTCTGATAGAGCCACTTGGAGGAAACATAAAAGACAGCCGCATATTAAGTATGGCTTTAAAGTCAATACCTCCTAAAGACAAAACAGAAAGAAATGAAAAATACCTCACATATTTTTCATGCAAAAACCGTAGTGGTAAATATGTGACATGGAGTAGTTCAGAGAATAATTACACACTTTTGAACTTCTGGGCCAGTTGGGATAAAGCAAGTGTATCCGTACGTGATTCACTAGCCAAAATGGTAAAGGAATTTCCGGAAAAGAAATTCAGAGTGCTCAACATCTCACTCGACTACGAAAAAAAGAAATGGCTTGAAGCTTGTAAAGAAGACAGCAAACAATGGATTGAAGTCTGCGACTACAAAGGCTGGAGCAATCAGGTTGTCAAACAGAATAACATACATAAACTGCCTGCAAATATTTTAATAGACCGCAACCGAAAAGTCCTTGGTAAAGACTTAACGGAAAAAGATCTGTATACGACAGTAGAGCAACTTATCAAAAAAGAGGAAAAGAAATAAAATAATCTCTTCATGTTAACCAAATTATTCGGAGCAGCGGTACAAGGTATCGACGCAACAATTGTGACCATTGAAGTCAACAGTTCACGCGGTATCAAATTTTTTCTAGTCGGTTTACCCGATTCTGCCGTAAAAGAGAGTCATGAACGCATCATGTCTGCACTGCAAGTCAACGGTTATAAATTTCCCACCTGCCAGATTGTTGTAAACATGGCACCTGCTGATATCCGAAAAGAAGGATCATCATACGATCTTCCCCTGGCTATCGGTATACTTGCTGCTACAGGAACTGTGTCATCCGACAAACTGAACCGTTACCTAATTATCGGAGAGCTAGGATTAGACGGTAATTTGCAGCCTATCAAAGGAGCACTTCCTATTGCTATATGCGCCCGTGAACAAGGACTGGAAGGATTAATTCTTCCCAAGCAGAATGCCCGAGAAGCAGCTGTTGTCAACAACCTGAAAGTATTTGGAGTAGAAAATATTACTGAGGTAATTGAATTCTTCAACGGGATTCGTACCTTAGAACCAACGATAGTCAATACCCGAGAAGAGTTTTATCGAAGCCAGGATAACTTTCCTTTCGATTTTGCCGACGTAAAAGGACAAGAAAATGTAAAGCGCGCCCTTGAAGTTGCAGCAGCAGGCGGCCACAACCTCATTATGATAGGCGCACCAGGTAGTGGAAAATCAATGATGGCGAAATGCCTTCCAAGTATTCTTCCCCCTCTGACACTGGCAGAAAGCCTGGAAACAACTAAGATACACTCAGTTGCCGGAAAGCTTGGTAAAGATTCTTCATTGATAGCTGTACGCCCTTTCCGCAGCCCTCATCACACAATCTCACAAGTTGCCATGGTAGGTGGCGGGAGCAGTCCCCAGCCTGGAGAAATCAGCCTTGCCCACAACGGTGTACTCTTTCTTGACGAGCTGCCTGAATTCAACCGGAGCGTACTCGAAGTCCTTCGTCAGCCACTTGAGGACCGTCGGATAACTATTTCACGTTCTAAATATACATTAGAATATCCTGCCAGCTTTACGCTCATAGCCTCCATGAACCCGTGTCCATGCGGCTATTATAATCACCCAACGCGTCACTGCGTATGCAGCCCCGGACAAGTTCAACGTTATCTGAACAAAATATCCGGTCCGCTACTCGACCGTATCGACATACAAATAGAAATAGTCCCTGTCCCTTTCGAAAAACTGTCTGAACAGACTAAAGGTGAGTCGAGTGCAGCTATACGCGAACGAGTTATCCGGGCAAGACAGATACAAGCCAGCCGATTTGCTCATGACGCAGGAGTCCACTGCAACGCACAAATGTCATCACGTCTGTTACACCAATATGCACTTCCAGACGAAAAAGGGCTCTCATTACTTCGCAATGCCATGGAGCGTTTCCATCTTTCAGCACGTGCCTACGACCGCATTCTGAAAGTATCGAGAACTATCGCCGACCTGGAAAATGCCGAACACATACAACCTCATCATTTGGCAGAAGCCATCAGTTACCGTAACCTTGACCGCGAGAATTGGGCAGGATAGTTTCACAGTTATAACCGGCCTTCTCCTGATACATAAGTATCTTTATGAATAGAAAGCCCCCTATCAGGATGCAAAAACGGCTAAAGGTTCTGATGCACGACAGTTCAGGAACAAGAATTTTATTCAGTCATCAACAATCAAAAAAACACATATAAAATTTTACGATTTATATCTATTCAACCAATATGAAAAATATCAGTAAAAATGCAATTATCGGGTATCCCGCCGGAATTATCACCGGTATAACCTATGGATTAAATCCGTTGTTCGGAGTTCCTTTAATGAAAGAAGGTGCAGCCATCGAATCCATTCTTTTCTTCCGTTATGCCATTGCCGTATTATTCTTAGGTGGATTTCTCTTATTGAGCAGACAAAGTTTCAAGATTTCATGGAAACAAGCCGGCGTGTTGCTTATACTCGGACTACTTTACACATCAAGTAGTGTATTCTTGTTCGAGGCATACAACTATATAGCCTCAGGACTTGCAACAACTATTATATTTCTCTATCCGGTTCTTGTAGCTATCATCATGGTCTTTTTGCGGGTTGTTCCCTCCTGGCCGGTCTGGCTTTCCATCATTCTCACCTTTGTAGGGGTAGTGATCATGACACAGAGCGATTCTACACAGACCATCAATCCGATAGGAGTCATCCTTTCGTTAGGTTCGGCTTTAGTCTATGCACTATTTATAGTCATCATCAACCGAAGCAAAATTATCAGCAATATATCAAACAGCCTGCTTACATTCTATGCACTGACAGTAGGTGCAATTATCTTCTTAGGGAAAATTACATTATCCGACATTCATATAACAACCGGACTTACAGGAAACATGGCCTGGTTGAACCTTGTCGGTCTTGCGATTCTTCCGACTGTCGTATCAACCGCTACATTGGCTATTGCGACACGAAACATCGGAGCCACCAAAGCATCCGTCCTTGGAGTATTCGAACCCGTTACAGCTATTCTTATTGGAACTGTTGTCTTTGGAGAAGCTCTCACAACCAATATCATTGTCGGAATTTTACTTTCCATAGCAGCCATAACCTTTATGATTGCCAAAACAAAAAGATAGGATCCGGCCTTTAACAGCCTGAAAATATTGTATTTATCAATAAAAGTTTCTTTTTACCCTTCACGGCTTCCACCGGATTACTGGCATCAAGAACCGGTGAAAGCCGTGAAAGGCAAAAAACAACACATTCCTTTTTCAAAAATATCAGCATCTTTTCACAAATTCATCGAGATATTTTTTAAAAATTCGTACAAAAAATACAGGAAACATGCTGATGTTTTTAAACTCCTATTAACCAACTATTTAAGATACTCACTAGGAGGTATTCCGAACTGCTGTTTAAAGCTCTTCGAGAAATGAGACAATGTATTGAAACCTGTCATATCAGCTATTTCAGAGATTGTATATTTACCCTCCTTCAAAAGTTCTGCCGCACGATTTAATTTATACGTTTTGAAAAAGACACTCGGATTCTCTCCTGTCAGTCCTTTTACCTTATAATAAAATTTAGTTCGTGATATTTTCAGAAGCTGAGTCATTCTTGTTACATCCAGCTCAGGATTAGAAAGCTCACTCTCCATCAGATGATATAATTCCGTCATAAACATATTATCCTGCGGTGAAAGCACATTCTCGTCCATCTTGTCTGTCTGAGTAGAACGGCTAAGCAAACTACGTGTCTTTTCCCGGTTATTGAGCAATGACTTGATAAGAGCCATCAGATAATGCGGCTCAAAAGGTTTTGTCACATAAGCATCAGCTCCTACATTCAGTCCTTCCACCTGATTTTCTATGGTTGTCTTTGCCGTAACCAGAATGACCGGAATATGACAAAGCTGTAAACTCTCCTTTATCTCGCGGCAAAGCCAATAACCATCCTTTCCCGGCATGACCACATCACTCAGGATCAGATCGGGAGCATTCTCTGTAATAGCTTCGAGTGCACTCTCTGCATTAAAACGGCAAACGACCTGATAATCGGAGCCAAGCAGCATCTCCAGATAATAAGCAACTTCAGAATCATCATCAACAACCATGATTGTTTTTTTCTCCTTGTCAAGATCCGGATCAGGTTTTACAGGAAGTGGATTTTCCTCAAGCGGGAAAGCTTCCAGCTGATTGACTTGTTCATGCGATCGCTCTGCTTCCGAATAAGCCGACTGACCAACAGGTACAATAAGTGTAAACATTACTTTATTGTCGTCTTTCAGATTAGAGGCAGTCAAGCTCCCATGATGAAGTCGGGCAAGACTGCGGGCATAATAAAGTCCAATACCCGTTCCCCAGTTATATATTCCTCCATGCTCATCCGAAATCTGATAATAACGTTCGAATATCTTTTCCAGTTTATCATCCGGTATCTGTCCGGTATTAATAACTTCTATCTTTACAGCTTGTACAGCATCCTCCCCCGCTACAATATCAAAATTCACATTGATACGTCCACCAGCTGGAGTATATTTCAAGGCATTCGACATCAGGTTAGTAAATATCTTATCTATTTTATCTTCATCTATCCAGGCAATGAAACTTCCTTCCAAGCCGTTGGTTATCATTGTAATCGACTTACTTTCAGCATTAACACGGAATATATCTGTCAACTCTTTCAGAAGCACAACAATCTCAGTAGGACGTACCTTGAGTTTCAACGTATCATTTTCCAGTTTATTAAAATCAAGCATTTGGTTTACCAGCCTCAGCATACGGTTTACACTACGCTGTACGATACGAAGCAGATTTTTATTCTCACCGGTTATATCCGGACTGCTATACAATAGAGAAACCGGACCGGAGATCATTGTCAGAGGCGTACGGAATTCATGAGAAATATTGGCAAAGAAACTCATATTCATCTTATTGATAAACTGCTCTTGTGCCTTTGCCTGTTCTGCACGAAGCACAGCCTGCTTCTCCTCACGTATACGCCACATGGCTCTTATAAAGAAGGCCAAGATAGTAATCCCCGCTATCAGATAAAAAGTATATGCCCACCATGTAGCCCACGGAGCAGGATGTACAATAACCCGAATAGCATTTTCTCCTACGATAGTACTCTGATCATTTTGAGTAATCCGAACCCTAAAAGTATAAGTTCCAGCAGGAAGATTTGCATAATAGGCTTCTTTATTGTTATGAGCGTTAATCCAATATTGGTCGAATCCATCCAATTTATAATAATGGTGCAGACGTTCACTTTCACTATAGTCGAGTGCGGCAAAAGAGATACTGAAACCATTTTGATCGTACTTCAGATTAATATCCGGATTATAAGATAAATGACGATCTATACAGGCTCCTTTTCCCGGACGGACCAACGTATTATGTATTTTAATATCTTCAAACAGCAGAGGTATATCATGTCTGACCTGCATGTTAGTTGGCTGGAATATTGTCACCCCATGTGTACCGCCAAAAACAAGTGTACCATCATCCAGACAGCATGAAGCTCTGTCATAAAACTGATTGCCACCTAACCCGTCGGCTTCATAATAATTTATCCATTTATCAGTTTGAGGAATATATTTGCTTAAGCCGTACAATGTACTTATCCATAAATTTCCTTGTCTATCTTCCTCGATACTGGATATATCTGTACAAGTTGTCCCCGGGAACGGAGTAACTTTTCCTGATTCAGGCGAATAACACATCAGTCCGTTACTTACGGTTCCTATCCATATATTACCAGAACTGTCTTTATACAAATCGGTCGGAATAAAAACAGAACGCTGAATACAACGTTCAAAGTCTTGTATATTTACTTTAGGCTCAGATATTGTTCCATCTGCAGATACCAGTTTTAAAGGCTGGTAAAATGCTGAAGCAAGAATAGTTCCATTACCTATAGGTAAAAGCCCTGGAATAAATGTATAGCCGCTGAAAACCGGGAAACGAGAAAACGCTTTATCTCCTTTACGCAATACATATAGGAAACTACTCGCTGTGCCAATCCACAGATTCTGTTTATCATCTTCCACTATAGACATGGGAACATTCACCATATATCGCTGCTCTACCCGAAAACGTCCTTCTTCATACTTACATTTCAATACTTCATTGGATGTAGCTGTCATCCAGACAGTTCCATCTATATCACTGACATACAACTGATTGACATAAGCAGTATTCCCTTCACCTCTGCCAAAGAGCTCATTACGGTCTATCTTTTCCAACTGCTGATTGCCAAACCGATAGACAAATACCCCATCCATCAGTGTTGCAATCCATAAGTTCTGATGTTTATCTGCCGACAAAGAAATAACAGACTTATCCTTAAAATAAGAACTCAAGTAGTTATTATTGTTAAACAGTTTCTTATAACGATAATGTACTGCATATCCCTGATCTACCGAACCAATCCATAAATTGCCTTGTGAATCATTAAACATACGGCTAATCTTAAAATTCGGGACTTCAAAAGGGAAACCATTCTCACCTTGATGAATGACTGTCTTCGATGTTTTGTCGTAATAAAACACTCCCCTTCCCTGCGTACACAGCAAGACACCGTTTTCATAAGGATAAATATACTCAACAGGAACATGTGACAAGACCGGATGAGAAGCTATTGCCTCGGGCAATGACAAATACTTGCGCTGCCTTACATCGAATATAGATACCGACTGATTGCCTGCCATCCAGAGTTCTCCATTTTTCAGCAAATAAGAAGCACGACAATACTCTTCTCGTTTCATCGAGAATGTTCTTTTATAATTGGACAAAGAATAGCACCGCATATCCTTGGAAGTTATTACCCAGCAATTATCTTGTGCATCGACAAAGCTGTTGATAATAAACATAGATGATGTATCAAAATCATAAATAGCCGGTTCAAAACACTCTTCCGATGAATTATACAGACAAATATCTGTCAGTGTAGTAAGCAAAATATCACCTTTGGAAGATTCAGACAAACGCAATCCGTTTCTGTTATTTCCACTCAAGCGGATATTCTTAAAATTATCCTTATCGGTATACTGGCACACACCGTTTACTGTCGATATCCACAAGCGCTTTTTTGAATCAAGAAAAATATCCTGAATATGATTGTCGGGAATATCAAGAGAGTCATCCGTACAAAAATACTGATGATATTCATTTACGCTGAATTTATTCAACCCACGGAAAGTACCTATCCATATATGTCCCTTCCCGTCTTCACCGAATGCCGTAATCTGTTGATTGGATATATCATTGGTGACAAGAGGACTTTGTCTTTCTACTTCTGAAACCAAATCTTTCCCACTGCGAGTGCATGATGAGAACAATAAAAAAATAAAAAACAAAAGACTTAATGTTTTCATTTTAAGTATCGCTAGTTAACAAAATTACAGACACAAATATAAGCAAAAAACAAGGTATAAAGTACCCCAAAAGCACATTTTGAACAAATGAACAAACATTTAAACAAATAAGACAGGAGGATTGAACGCTGCAACAAACATTAAAAATAAATAAAATAACTGTAGAGAAAGGAACATCGTAATATTGCAATCGGAAAACCTAAAACAATAAATTTATGATAAAACACAAATTCTCTACCTTAATCTTCATTTCACTGCTTGCATTATATACAGGAAATGCAAGTGCTGCCGGCAAGTACAATGAGCCATGCGATGAAATTTCCGCATCATCGAATATTGCCGTCACACAAACCCAATATGGTAAAGTGGGTGGTTATCTTGAAAATAATGTATTTACCTTTAAAGGTATTCCTTACGCCAAAGCTGAAAGATTTATGCCTCCTACAGCACCAGACCAATGGAAAGGCATCCGTAGTTCACGGGCATACGGACCTACTTGTCCACAAGCAGAACGTATGGGATGGCAATCAGACGAACAAGCTTTCGCATTCAACTGGGATGACGGTTTTCCAGGTGAAGATTGTCTGCGTGTAAACATTTGGACTCAAGGATTAAAAGATGGGAAAAAGCGCCCTGTAATGGTATGGCTGCACGGCGGAGGCTACGCTGCCGGTTCAGGTCAGGAACTACCTTCATATGACGGTGCTGCTCTGTCAAGAAAAGGAGATGTGGTAGTAGTAACCTTAAACCACAGATTAAACGTACTTGGTTTTCTCGATTTATCAGCTTACGGAGGTAAGTATGCCCAAAGTGTAAACGTAGGTTTGCTGGATCTGGTAGCTGCACTTCGCTGGGTAAACGAAAATATTGAAAACTTTGGAGGTGACCCATCAAATGTCACCATATTCGGACAGTCAGGTGGCGGAGGAAAAGTATCTACACTACTCGCTACTCCCTCTGCAAAAGGTCTTTTCCAAAAAGCCATCGTACAAAGTGGTTCCATGCAGCGGACAATGGAAAGCAAATACTCCCAAAGGATAGCTGCGGCTACATTAGAAGAACTGGGTATCAAAGCTGAAGAGATTGATAAACTTCAGACCATACCTTATAAAACATTACTGGCTGCAGGCGAAAAAGCAATAGCCAATGTCCGCAAAGAAGCCGAAAAAGAAGGCATCCATTCTTTTATATTCGGATGGGGACCTACCGTTGACGGAAATATCCTCCCCCAACAGCCCGAAAAGCAAGCCGAATTATCAAAAGATATTCCAATGATGATCGGTACAACCTTACATGAGTTCTGTATCAGTACATATGTTCCCGAACTGAGAAATGCAACTCTCGATCAGGCAAAAGAAATGCTGAAAGCTAAATATGGAGAGAAGACCGATAACTATATCGAAATATTCAAAAAAGTATATCCGGCTGCGACTCCTCAAGACATGATCGATTTTGACGTAACATTCCGTCCAGCAGCAATCGAACAAGGAAACTGGAAAGCTGCCCAGCACGCCGCTCCTGTTTACATGTATCAGTTTGCATGGGAATCACCCGTAATGGATGGAATTCTCCGTTCTACTCATTGCATGGAAATAGCTTTTGTTTTCGACAACATCGCTCGATGCGCCTCAATGACAGGTGGAGGTAAAGATGCACAAGCACTGGCAGACAAAATGAGCAGTGCATGGATACAGTTTGCACGTACAGGAAATCCTAATGTAGAAGGTCTTCCAACATGGGAACCGTATACAGTAGAGAAAGGTGCAACAATGATTTTCAACAACCAAAGCGAGATCAAATACAATCAAGACAAAGAACTGATGCAGTTCATTTCAAAATTTCCAATGAGAGGATTCTAATTACTAACCCTAATTCTTAACTATATGGAAAAGACAAATGACAAACAATGGACCAGAGCGATTGCCTTTATTGTTCTGGTTATGTGGATGGGACTATCATCTGCATTGGCGCAAAGTATTACCGTAAAAGGTCAGGTTCTGGATGCAAAGAGCAAAGAACCTTTAATCGGTGTAAGTGTGCTTGAAAAAGGTACGACCAACGGTACAATTACTGACTTCGACGGAAATTATGTATTGAACGTTGCAAAAGGACGTATCCTTGTATTCTCTTATGTAGGTTATACCACTCAGGAAATCGCAGTCAACCAACCTTCTTTAACCGTTTCGCTGAAAGAAGATACGCAAACCCTGAACGAGGTTGTAGTTGTAGGATATGGTGTTCAGAAAAAGAGTTCTGTTACTGGTTCTATCTCACAGGTAAAAGCTGAAGATATGGAAAACCGTTCGGTTACTACCGTACAGTCCGCTTTACAAGGTAAGACTTCGGGTGTACAGGTCATTTCTTCATCTGCAGCTCCGGGAGAAGCTCCTACTATCCGTGTACGTGGTTTTTCTTCTAACGTAGCTTCAGACCCTCTTTATGTAGTAGATGGTGTACGCCTTTCTGATATTTCAGGTATCGATCCTAACGATATCGCTTCTATAGAAGTATTGAAGGACGCAGCTTCAGCTGCCATCTATGGTGCAGAAGCTGGTAACGGTGTTATTCTGATTAGTACCAAAAAGGGCAAAACCGGACAAGGAAAAGTCGTTTACGACTTCCAGTACTCCATTCAGTCACTTGGCAAAATGCCGAAGCTGATGAATGCAGAGGAATATGCTACATACATGGTAGAAGGTGACGTATTCGAACAGTCAAAGATTAACAACGACTGGGATGGTGTTACAGATACCAACTGGGCTGATGTAGTATTTGGCAAAGGCCAGATGCAAAAGCATAACGTGTCATTCTCTAATGGAAATGAAAAAGGGAACTATTATCTTTCTTTATCATATCTGGACAACAATGGTATTGTCAGAGGAGATGCAGACTTCTACAAACGTCTGACAGGTTCTGTCAACGCAGATTATCAGATTAAAGACTGGTTAAAAGTAGGAACAACCAACCAGATTGAAAAATACAATTACCGCAAACTGTCAGGAAACAACGCTTACGGTAGTTTCTTCCAGGCCGTTATGGAACTTGATCCGCTCACTCCAAGTACATATAGTCCGGATAATTTACCAGCTAATATGCAGGCAGCACTCGATAATGGCAAAACTCTGCTGACTGACGAAAATGGAAATTACTATGCAGTTTCCAACTTTGTAGAATCGGAGAACTATCATCCGATGATTATGCGCGACAATACTGTACCTAAAAACAGTGGATTCAATGTAAACGGTTCTGTATACGGAGAACTGAAACCATTCGACGGATTCGTATTTACCTCACGTTTCGGCTACCGCTTGTCTGGTACTCGCTCTTCAACAGTCAACCTGCCATTTTACGGCAACTCTGTTCAGAACAATGATTATATGTCTATCAGCGGTACATCAAGCACTTCTATCTATTGGCAATGGGAAAACTTCGCCAACTACATCAAGACTTTCGATAAACATACCATCAACGCCATGCTGGGTATGTCTTACCAGGAATCTACATACGACTACATTACCAGTGGATTCAGCGCAAACGGAGCAGATGCCATCACCAACAGAGATCCGTCATTCTGGTATCTGAATTATGGAGACCCTTCAGCAAGTAAATCAATCCAAGGTGAAAAGACCCGTACAGCCAAATATTCATATTTCGGACGTGTAGGATATGACTTTGCCGGAAAATATATGTTGCAAGCTTCACTTCGTGCCGATGCAGCCGATTTGTCTTACCTTCCTTTGGAAAAACGCTGGGGATACTTCCCTGCCGTATCTGCCGGATGGACTATCTCTGAAGAAAACTTCTTCACTCCGTTGAGAGATGTAGTATCAAGCCTGAAACTACGTGCCAGCTGGGGACAGAATGGTAGCCTTGCTGCATTAGCAAGCAACCTTTACGGTTACGGAACTACCATGGTAACAGCCGGATATTATCCGTTCGTTCCAGGTAATAACTATACAACAGGTATTCGTCCGAACAGTTTGGGTAATGATGAATTGAAATGGGAAACTTCTGAACAAATCAACGTCGGCCTGGATGCTCGTTTATTCAACGACCGCCTGACTCTTTCTATGGACTGGTTTAACAAGAAGACTAAAGATTTGCTTATCACTGGTACAACTCCTTCACTCATTATTGGCGGAACAACTTCACCGATCAATGCCGGTAATGTAAGCAACAAAGGTTTTGAATTTGAAATAGGATGGAGAGATAACATCGGTGATTTCAATTATAGCATCAAAGGAAATCTGGCAACCTTGAAGAACAAAGTTACTTATCTGGATCCGTCACTCACCAGAGCTAACGGAACAACATTCCATACAAATACAATTACCTATTTCGAAGAAGGATATCCGGTTTACTACTTCCGTGGATATCGCTGCGAAGGCATCAACCCAGAAGATGGAGAACCGATTTTCGCTGATTTGGATAACAATGGCATCATAAACGAAGATGACAAGACTTACATCGGCGATGCTATTCCTAATTTCACATATGGCTTGACACTGACAGCAGCATGGAAAGGACTTGACCTTACAATCTTTGGTTCAGGAAGTTACGGAAATGACGTATTCAGCTGTATCAACCGTCCAGACCATGCTTCTGCCAACAAACTGAGTGAAGTATTCTATAAAGACCGTTGGACTCCTGAACATACCAATGCTACTGCTCCAAGAGCTAACGCTTTGAGCCTGGACAAATATACCGTATCTGATGCCATGGTATTCGACGGTTCATATTTCAAAATCAAACAGATTCAGCTGGGATATTCATTACCAAAACAATGGATAAATAAGGTATTCATCAATAACCTGCGTCTGTATGTATCACTGGAAGATTTCTTTACTTTCACCAGTTATCCAGGCTTCGATCCTGAAGCATCAGCAAACGCTACCAGCGGTATGGGTATTGATATGGGTACATATCCAAGCGCAAAGAAAGTTATGTTAGGCTTTAATGTTGAATTTTAATCGAATAATATTATGAAAAAGAAACTATATATAGCACTTGCTGCAGGCATGTTTTGCATGACATTGGCAACCGGATGCGAAGACAGACTCAATATTGCAAAACATGGAGATGTAGGAAGCCAAGAAACATATTACCAGACAGACGATGAAGCCGAAGCTGCCGCAGCTGCCTTATACTTATCTGTCAGATCACAACATTACAACTGGTTCTTTGTCAAGAATCTGTTATCAGATGATATGTATACTGGCGGAGGTGCACGAGGTGACAATGGAGAAATGGAACGTCTGAACGAAATGACATTTGGTTCAGATCATGGCATGATTACCAGTCTGTATTCCGGACTATACAATATCGTATATAATGCCAACCTGATAATAGAAAAAGTGGCACCCGATAGTGAAGTAAAACGCAGAGCCATTGCCGAAGCTAAATTCTTCCGTGCCTTTTCATACTTCGAACTGGTTACTCTCTGGGGAAATGTACCTAAAGTAGACCATCTGCTTGCTCCAGATGAATATAGAAAAGGGAATACACCCGCAGAAGAATTGTGGGCTTTCATCGAATCAGACTTGAATGCAGCAGTAGGAGATCCTGACGGAGCAAGCGACCTGCCTTCTAAAGAAAGCATAGACGATGATGTAACCAATATCAGAGTGACAAAGGAAGCTGCCATGGCTTATCTGGGTAAAGCTTATCTGTTCCAGGGAAAATATAGTGAAGCTGCTAACATATTGGATAAAGTTATCAGTTCAAACAAATATGGACTGTATCAAGGAGAATATGGCGATCTGGCACACGTAAAAGCAAATAATTGCAGAGAATCTATTCTGGAAGCACAAATGCGTAACGACCCGGAACAGATGTGGAACCAGTTTACTCAGCTATACTGTATGTTGGGATGGCGTTCCTCAATGCTCAATTTTGACCAGTCAGCCTCAGCCTTTTCACAAGGCTGCTACGGTTTCGGTAACCCTACAAAATCACTGTATGATGCATTTGTAGCTGAAGAAACCGCCGATGGTTACCGCTTGAACCAGACTATCATTACCTATAAACAATTGGAAAGTTTAGGAATCTCATTAAGAGACGGTAACATCATGGTAGGTAACGAAGGCTATTTTTCATGGAAATACCGCGCTCTGAAAGAAGATTGCATGTACGATAATCCGGGACTTCAGTTCTATCAATACATCAATTTGCGCTTCATGCGCTATGCAGAAGTCTTACTGATGGCAGCCGAAGCTCATGTACAGGCAGGAAGCGGACAGGACAAGGCTCTGAACTATATCAATGAAATCAGACAACGTGCACAGCTGGCTCCTTTGTCGACAGTTAACTTAGATGATATCAAGACAGAAAAGCGTCTGGAATTATGTATGGAAGGTGTCCGTTACCAAGACCTTATACGCTGGGGAGATGCCGAAGAAGTATTGAAAGAGCAAGGACATTATGTTCCTTCACTGGTTATGGACAAAAAAGTATCCGAAGAACCGACTGTAAAGAAAGAAGGCTTTGTCAATCAGCAAGGCTATGGATTTAAGAAAAACAAGAGTGAATTATTACCTATTCCTGAAAAAGAAATGTCATTGAATCCTAACATGACACAAAACCCAGGCTGGTAAAAAAGAATATAATCAATTAAAAATATTATAGTTATGAAAAAAATAGTATTATATGTAGGTGCATTTTTATTCAGTATCGCTGGATATGCACAACAAGCTTTATGGGGTGGGGGCGATATCGTTTCCCCCCAGATAAACGAAGATAATTCAGTAACATTCCGCATTCTTGCTCCTAAAGCATCTAAAGTAGAGATTGAAGGGGACTTTCTACCTGCACAAAAAATCAAGACTCCTTTTGGAGAAGTAGAAGCTCCGGGAAGAGTTCAGCTGAAAGAAGGTAAGAATGGGGTTTGGGAATATACATCGTCTATTCTTCCAAGCGAAATGTATAACTATTCGGTATATGTCAACGATTTTAAAACAACCGATCCGAGCAACGTATACCAGAATCGCGATATTGCTACCATTACCAATTACTTCCTGATAGGAAACGGACAAGCTGATTTATACATGGTACAGGATGTACCTCATGGAACTGTATCGAAAGTATGGTATAACTGCCCTACACTGGGTATGGAACGTCGTCTGACAGTCTATACTCCTGCCGGTTATGAAAGCAGCAACAAGAAATATCCAGTCTTATACTTGTTGCATGGAGCCGGAGGAGATGAAAATGCCTGGGTAGAACAAGGACGTGCAGCACAAATCATGGATAATCTGATTGCTCAAGGTAAAGCCGAACCAATGATTGTAGTTATGCCTAACGGAAACGGTGCACAACAAGCAGCTCCGGGTGAAGCTCCCAACAGCATGGTTAAACCTCAGTTCATGAATCCTAAAACAATGGACGGAGAAATAGAGAAAGCTTTTCCTGATATCATAAAGTTTGTCGAAAAAACATATCGGGTAAAAAAAGATAAGAACAACCGTGCTATCTGCGGATTGTCTATGGGAGGATTCCATTCTCTGTATATATCAGCATATTATCCAAACAAGTTTGGTTATGTAGGTCTGTTCTCTGCTGCTACCAGCAAGCAAATCAACAACAAAAATACATCCGATGTATACGAGAACTTAGATCAGAAACTTGCAACCCAGTTCAGTAATCCACCTCGCTTGTATTGGATAGGAATCGGTAAAACAGATTTTCTATACAAGGATAACATTGACTTCCGTAAACAACTTGACGAAAAAGGATATAAATATACTTACGTAGAAACAGATGGAGGACATATCTGGAGAAACTGGCGTATATACCTGACAGAATTTGCTCCTTTGTTATTTAAATAATTAATACAGACATGAAAAAAGAATTAATTATAGGAATGGCCTTTTCGGCAGCAATACTGAGTTCATGCGGTCCTACAACTCCCCAATTAGGAAAATCTCCCATCAATGAAGTCATCAATGCAATGACTCTGGAAGAAAAAGCACATCTGGTAATCGGTACAGGTATGGCAGGATTTTCCGGTGACAGTGCTGTTATCGGAAAAACTAAAAAGTTAGTACCTGGTGCAGCTGGAACAACTTACCCAATCGAACGATTGGGTATTCCGGCTGTCGTACTAGCTGACGGTCCTGCCGGATTGCGCATTGACCCCACTCGTGAAGGAGATTCAGCAACTTACTATTGTACACACTTCCCTATCGGAACATTATTGGCTTCTACCTGGAATCAGGAACTGGTAGAAAACGTTGGTAAAGCCATCGGTAATGAGGTTTTGGAATATGGAGCCGACGTTTTGCTGGCACCGGCACTGAATATTCATCGTAATCCTCTTTGCGGACGTAACTTTGAATATTACTCAGAAGATCCGCTGGTATCTGGAAAAATTGCTGCTGCTTATGTAAGAGGTGTACAGAGCAATGGAGTGGGAACATCCATCAAACACTTTGCTGTAAACAATCAGGAAAGTAATCGTATGGCTGTAGATGCGCATGTATCGCCAAGAGCCTTACGCGAAATCTACCTGAAAGGATTCGAAATTGCAGTAAAAGAATCGAATCCATGGACCGTAATGTCTTCTTACAACTATCTGAACGGAGTCTATACTTCAGAAAACCCAGAACTGCTTACTACCCTTTTGCGTGATGAATGGGGATTTAAAGGTATGGTTATGACAGACTGGTTTGGAGGTAAGGATGCAGTAGCACAAATGGAAGCTGGAAATGACATGCTGCAACCAGGACTCGACAGACAGTATGAAGCTATAGTCAACGCAGTAAAAGAAGGTAAATTGGATGAGGCAATCTTAAACCGCAATGTAGAACGTATTCTTAACATGATTCTGCAAACTCCTCATTTCAAAAAATACAACTATTCCAACAAACCCGATTTGCAGGCTCATGCCAACGTTACCCGCCAATCGGCTACCGAAGGTATGGTTTTACTGAAAAACGACAATCAGACTTTACCATTGAATTCCAACATTCAGAAAGTTGCATTGTTTGGATGTACTTCGTATAATTTCATTGCAGGAGGAACTGGTTCTGGAAATGTCAACCGTGCCTATACAGTTTCTTTGCTCGATGGATTGAAGAATGCTAATTTCCAGGTAAACGATGAGTTGAAAAACATCTACCTGAAATATATTGCAGAAGAAAATGAGCGCAATAAACCTAAAGGAGATAACCCATTAGTAAAATTCTTACCCACTCCATTACCTACTGAAATGGCTCTGTCAGCAGATCAATTAAGTAACTGGGCTGCTCAGACAGATATTGCATTAATTACTTTAGGACGTATGTCGGGAGAATTTGTTGACAGAAAGGTTTCTGATTTCAATCTATCAAAAGAAGAATCTAAATTGATCAATGACGTATGCAGAACCTTCCATGCCGCAGGTAAAAAAGTTGTAGTTATCTTGAATATCGGTGGAGTGATTGAAACCGATTCATGGAAAAATCTGCCGGATGCTATCCTCTGTGCCTGGCAGGCAGGACAAGAAGGTGGTAATAGTGTAGCAGACATCTTAAGCGGAAAGGCTTATCCATCAGGTAAACTGACAATGACTTTCCCTGTTAAATTTGAAGATGCAGCTTCATCTGCCAACTTCCCGACAGAAGGTGCTATGGGCAATCTGAGTAACATGGCCGATCCTAAAGAAAAGAAGTCTGATGTGAAACTGTGGGACTATACAGATTATGAAGAAGATATCTACGTAGGCTACCGCTATTTTGACAGTTTTGAAAAACAGGTTTCTTATCCATTCGGATATGGTTTGTCATATACAACATTTGAATACGGAAATCCAAAAGTGAAAACTGAAAACGGAATCTATACCGTAACCGTAGATGTTAAAAATACAGGCACACAGCCAGGAAAGGAAATCGTAGAACTTTATATTTCTGCACCTAAAGGAGGAGAATTGAATAAACCAGAAAAAGAATTAAAAGCATTTGCCAAGACTAAAGAATTAAATCCTGGCGAAACAACATCCGTTACAATGGAAGTAAAAGCATTCGATCTGGCTTCTTACAATGAGAATTCTTCTGCATGGGTAATAGACGGTGGTAATTATCAATTCTTGATAGGAGCTTCTTCACGTGATATCAAAGCTACATTAGATGTAGTAGTTACTGGTGGAGTTGAAAAGACTAATAATATATTGCATCTGCAAAGTCCTATCAATATACTGAAAAAATAATCCATTCTGATGAACACATGCTTTTCTACAAATAAGAATGTGGATATAGCATGAGCCATATCATCTTTGAGTACAGCAACTTAAAGATTGATAACAATAAATTCACAGCTGAACGATATACTGCCTCTGGTAATAAAATAAAAGCTGACAACCACACCAGATAAAAAGCATATCGTTTTCAGCTGTGATTAGATTACTTCTCTCACACCTGATCTACGCCGCTTACATATCAACAAAGTAATATGATGACTAACCTTTAATAATGAAAATCGGATGTTGGAAAAGGTAAATTTAAGATTCAGTGTGGTAACAAAACCTTATTATACCCACTGACAAAAACAACGGCTACCCAAATCTGTGAAGACTTCAGGTAGCCGTTTTTAACTTATCGTATAGTTTGGACCTATCTACTTCGGTTTACTTTTAGAAAAGCCCGATATATTCCATTAACTTTCGGGTCACTATACAAAACAAATTCAAATTCTTATCATAAAATTATATTGTATCAACGTGGAGTACATATTAAATTTTTCACTTTTCCATTGAATCCCATTTGAGTATCTCCTAATTGCTTTAATGGGAATATCAACGTTTCCTGATACCATATACGGTCTTTTCTCTGATGCTTAACATTGAATACTTCACCTATGCGTCCTTCCAGTCTTTCCAGAAGTTGCCCGTCTACAAACAAAGAAGTGCCTTTTACATCTCCTTCTATCCGTATCTTAGTCCACTTTTCTACTGGCAAACGATAAGCATGAAATACAAATTCATAGCCATCACGACGGAAAGCAAACTTGCCTGTATTTTGCCAGTTCGTTATAAATTCCGAATGAGGTCCCTTGAACAATATAGCATCAATATTTGGAATAGAATCCGGACAAATTTCAAACTCCACAGCATAGGGATAACCTATTTCGTCAACAGAAGTAGTCACCACATCTGTACCCGAAAGTGTAATCTCTTTACCTATATCAGTTAAAATTGTGCGTTGTGGCACTTTCGCAAGCAGATTCACTCCTGGAGCTTCGGGAGTGGATTGACAAAGAGCCTTAAACTGCGCATACGATACATGCTCCGCATTTTCTCCTTTCCACATTTTTTCGCATACAACTTGTAATGCCGGGAAAGTACGCACATGTACATCCTGCTGACTGATACCATTTCCTACACGATCATTCCATACTGCCAACATAGCTCCCAAGAAATTAGGATGGCGTTTTTCTACTTTCGGATCATCCTTTTTCATCATTTCGGGCATCCAAGATTCATACAGCCACTGATAATCCAGAAAATCATGATAATAATTTACACTAGGAACCAAATACAGAAGCCAGTCACAAAGATTCACGACCTTTGCTCCTGCTTTCAGGCATGTATTCACGTCCATCCAATTATAATTCCAGGCACTCACCACTTTTCCAGTCAAATCGACGGGAGTTTCTCCTGTCATCACTTTCAAACTTCCCCATAAACGTGGAGTCTTGCCATACTTGGATACAAAATTCAGATAATGATTTGTAAAATGACGGAACTGTTCGGATTCCTTCTTATTATATTCATCGGTTCCAATATGTACTTCCGGGCCAACAAATACGGGATCTTCGCCCGACAAATATTCATCGAAAAGAGAATCCACAAAATCGTATACTTCCTGTTTATACAAATCCAGATGATCCATACCATACTCTTTGTTGTCAGCTGCTAATCGAGGATTATAATGGGTAAAAGCTAAGGAATGAGCTGGTACGTCTATTTCCGGAATCACATTCACTCCATAGGTAGCGGCCATTTTCTGAAAATCCCGAAACTCAGCCTTTGTATAAGATCCATCCTTTGCAGTCAGACCGGGATAACGCTCACTTTCTAACCGGAAGGCTGCATACGTCTTGTCCCAGTCATTTCCGAAAAACTCAACAAAGCCATTGTCATTCAAATGAACTTGTAACTCATTCAGTTTATAGAATGAAAGAATTTTTACATAATCACGCAGGTAATCCATTGTAAAGAACTTACGTGCCACATCAATCATGAATCCTCGATTCGGATACAATGGAAAATCTATAGCCTGCCCTCTCATCAGCCCCTCCGGCTGATTATGAATCATCTGCAACAAGGTTCTCGTCCCCCAAAATACACCTTTAGCAGTAGGAGCTTCAATAGTTACTCCATTACGTACATCCATCCGATATCCTTCATCACCTAATGTCTTATCTGGTTTACTTAAAGTCAAAAACACAGCCCCTTTTTCTTGTTTACCAATTAGCACACGATAATTCCAGCCAAACATCTCTTTCAGATCTTGCACCAGAATCTCAGCACTTTGCTTTAATGCCCCTTCCTCATCTGAAGATATAATCACTTTGCCCGATTCCGGCAATACCATTTTGCCTTTGGCCGGTTTCCACTGCTGCAATGCAGGAATTACTTGTGGAACGTTTTGAGCTACAACTGTCATCAACCCGCATAACCACATTATACCCAATAAGACTAGATGTTTCATTTTATTAGATTTTAAATTTAAGGTTTTGAAATAAGATATCATTGAAAATCAGAATATAAAGCTTAAAGTATTACTAATAATAAAAGATTTTTGCTGTCGTTTCAGCAGTTAAAGTTACATAGATTTATTGTATAGCAAGTGATTATTAGACAGAATTTGTAGAAATGCATAAAAACATTGTAATAACTTTAGCAGTCGGATACAGATTTCTAGAAAAGTCAAACAACAATCAACGCCGTATGTTCCAAGCCATTCCAAATCTTTTTAAAGAAATTTCGATCTTTCTTATAACGATAAATACGATAACCCAGATAAAAAGAAAAGAGAAAATTCTCTTAGCCATTTTCCATCAATGATAATTCCCAAATAATCCTTATCTTTGCGCATCATAAGTTTGCAACTTAAAATAAACTATATACGTATATGGAAAAAAAATTCAAACGAACAACCGTTACATCAGCTCTACCATATGCTAACGGTCCGGTTCATATCGGACATCTGGCTGGAGTTTATGTACCAGCGGACATCTATGTGCGCTACCTGCGCCTGAAAAAAGAAGATGTTTTATTTATCGGAGGATCGGATGAACACGGAGTACCTATCACTATCCGTGCAAAAAAAGAAGGAGTCACTCCGCAAGATATCGTAGACCGCTACCACACACTGATTCGCGACTCATTCAAAGAGTTCGGAATTTCGTTTGACGTGTATGGACGTACCTCTTCTAAAATTCACCATGATACCGCATCTGACTTCTTCCGTAAACTGTACGATAAAAATGAATTTATCGAAAAGACTTCCATGCAGTATTACGACGAAGAAGCTCATACATTCCTTGCAGACCGTTATATCACTGGAGAATGCCCACGCTGTCACGCAGAAGGAGCTTATGGCGACCAATGTGAAAAATGTGGAAGTACACTCTCTCCTACTGAACTGATTAACCCGAAAAGTGCAATCAGCGGAAGTCAGCCTGTAATGAAAGAAACTAAACACTGGTATCTGCCACTCGACAAACACGAAAGTTGGTTGCGCCAGTGGATCCTGGAAGATCACAAAGAATGGCGTCCGAATGTATATGGACAATGTAAGAGCTGGCTGGATATGGGCCTTCAACCACGTGCCGTAAGCCGTGACTTGGACTGGGGTATTCCTGTACCGGTAGAAGGAGCCGACGGTAAAGTGCTTTATGTATGGTTCGATGCTCCCATCGGATATATTTCAAATACCAAAGAATTATTGCCTGACTCATGGGAAAAATGGTGGAAGGATCCGGAAACACGTCTTATCCACTTCATCGGAAAAGATAATATCGTATTCCACTGCATCGTATTCCCGGCTATGCTGAAGGCAGAGGGTAGCTATATCTTGCCTGACAACGTTCCAGCCAATGAATTCCTGAATCTGGAAGGTGACAAGATTTCAACATCACGCAACTGGGCAGTATGGTTGCACGAATATCTGCAAGATTTCCCAGGAAAGCAGGATGTATTGCGTTATGTTCTGACAGCCAATGCTCCAGAAACAAAAGATAACGACTTTACATGGAAAGATTTCCAGGCTCGCAACAATAATGAACTGGTAGCTGTATACGGAAACTTCGTAAACCGTGCGATGGTACTTACTAACAAGTACTTCGATGGTAAAGTTCCTGCTTGTGGTGAATTGAATGATTACGACCGTGATACACTGAAAGAATTTGCTGACGTAAAAGCAGAAGTAGAAAAACTGCTGAATGTCTTTAAGTTCCGTGATGCACAGAAAGAAGCAATGAATCTGGCACGTATCGGAAACAAATATCTTGCCGATACAGAACCTTGGAAGCTTGCCAAGACAGATATGAACCGTGTTGCTACTATTTTGAACATTTCATTGCAGTTGGTTGCTAACCTGGCAATTGCTTTCGAACCGTTCCTGCCTTTCAGCAGTGAAAAGTTACGTCATATGCTGAATATGGAAAGTTTCGAATGGGAACAACTGGGACGTACCGACTTGTTATCAGAAGGTCATCAGCTCAACAAGCCTGAATTGTTGTTCGAAAAAATAGAAGACGAAACAATTCAAGCACAAGTAGACAAATTGCTTGCAACTAAAAAGGCAAACGAAGAAGCTAATTATAAAGCTAATCCAATCAAGCCAACCATTGCATTCGAAGAATTTGAAAAACTTGATATCCGAGTAGGAACTGTATTGGAATGTGAAGTAGTTCCTAAAATGAAGAAACTGCTGAAGTTCAAGATTGCCGACGGTCTGGAGAACCGTACAATCGTGAGCGGTATTGCCCAGCACTACAAACCGGAAGAACTGGTAGGTAAGCAAGTCTTATTTATTGCCAACCTTGCCCCACGTCAGTTTAAGAACGGACTGGTCAGTGAAGGTATGATTCTTTCTGCCGAAAACTTCGATGGCTCGCTTGCCGTAACTTCAGTATTGAAAGAAGTAAAACCAGGAAGTGAAGTGAAATAATTCTTCCTTCTGCAATATTAGTAAGCGGAGAATCTCAAATCCTCAAAACTTGAGATTCTTCGCTTTCATTACCACTACACCTATCCACACTAAAACGCTTGTAACACATGCCCGAACAATCACTTAAAGAAAAAACCGCCAAAGGACTTCTGTGGGGTGCGATCAACAACGGAGTTCAGCAAATTCTTGTTCTTGCTTTTGGCATTATTTTAGGGCGATTGCTTTCTCCATCCGAATACGGTATGGTAGGTATGCTTACAATATTTACCCTGATTGGTAACTCGCTACAAGAAAGCGGATTTCGTGCCGCATTGGTTAATCTGAAGGAAATCAGGCATGAGGACTATAACGCTGTATTCTGGTGCAGCACGTTTATCGGAATAGCAGCATACCTGATTTTATTCTTCTGTGCCCCGTTAATAGCTCGCTTTTACGGAGAGCCGGAATTATTGCCATTATCCCGTTATTGCTTTCTCGCCATACCGATAGCCAGCTTAGGAACCGTACAAGGAGCATATCTCTTCCGCAATCTGAAAGTACGGCAGCAAGCCATATCAGGAATACTCGCACACATCATATCAGGATGTCTGGGAGTCACATTAGCCTTTTATGGGTTTTCCTATTGGGGTATCGCCACTCAAAGCCTTACTTACCTGATAGTTGTAACTCTCTGCTCCTGGCATTTTTCATCATGGCGTCCAACATTGCATATCGATTTCAGTCCGCTGAAACCTCTTTTTTCATTCAGCAGCAAAATTCTGATAACTAACATTGCCAATCAGATAAACAACAACATCCTATCGGTTGTACTAGGTAAATTCTTTACTTCGCAATCAGTCGGAAACTATAATCAGGCCAATAAATGGAATGCAACAGGGCATCAGTTTATCACAGGCATGCTAAACAGTGTAGCACAACCTATATTAGTAAAGGTACGCGACGACCAGGAACGAGAATTACGGGTTTTCCGGAAAATACTCCGGTTCGTAGCTTTCATAGCTTTCCCTGCCATGTTTGGCTTATCAACGGTTACACGTGAACTTATTCTTATCACGGTAGGAGAAAAATGGACAGGCAGTATTTCTCTGATGCAACTATTATGCATAGGAGGAGCTTTCATCCCTATCAGCACACTGTTTTCAAATCTTATTATCAGTCAAGGGAAATCAAACATCTATATGTGGAACATCATATCACAAGTAGTTCTACAGTTGATAACAGTACTCTGCATCATCATGATGAAAGGCAGTATACAAACAATGGTGATAGTTTATGTATGTATCAATATCATATGGCTGTTTGTCTGGCGCACCTATGCCCATCGATTCATCGGTCTTAAGTTTCGTATGCTCATGTCCGACTTGCTTCCTTTCATGTTACCAGCTATTATTGCCTGCTGTATTGGAGGAATAGCAGCTTCATTGATTGGAGGACATATCATTGTGACTTTTATCATTAAGATATTAGTAGCTGCAATCTGTTACATGGGAATTATGAAACTAAGCAATGCAGAAATCATGCATGAATGTATCAATTACTTGCTAAAGAAAAAAGTATCATGAAAGGTAAACTGTATATCGTCAGTGCTCCGCGATTTATCTTCGACGGACTCACTCCCGGCAGGCAAGAGAGAATCGTATATCTTCCCGACTTTTTAAGTTTCCCGAAAACTCGCTTCAAGCAACTGACACGAGCATTACTTGTCGGACGTATACACTTGCCTAAGAAAATACTATATACCTGGTTTCAGAAAGAATATCTGGACCAGATGCTTCAGGCCAAAGCAGGTGATGCCATTCTGATATATGAGGGATGTAATGTAAATGTATTGAAGGCAATCCGTTCTTTAATACCATCCGGAGTAACATGCCATATTTATTATTGCAATCCGATTCATACTACGTTCAAAAATCCATCAGAAGATTTAAAGAAAATACAACGGCTGGGATATGAACTCAGTACATTCGACCCGAAAGATGCAGAACGGTATAATATAAAATTCGCTAACCAGTATTTCAGATATCCGGCAGAAGATATACCAGAAGAACCAACTTCCGACTGTTTTTTCTGTGGCTTAGCTAAAAACCGCATCCATGAATTACAGGCATTAAAAGAGCTGCTGGAAACAAACGCATTAACATGCAACTTTATTATACCCGAAACAGCTAAAGAAGGAATTTCATATGCAGAATATCTGAAACAACTGTCGCTATCACGCTGCGTGATAGATATTAACCAATCCTATCAAACAGGTCTGACCCGACGGCCGTTAGAAGCTTTGTTTTATAATAAGAAGCTGATAACAAACAATGCAGATATCCGACGATACAACTTCTATAATCCAAAAAATATATTTATTTTTGGGATAGACTCAACCGAATCTCTCAAAGAGTTCGTAAAAAGTCCTGTTGACAAAATACCCGAACAGATACGACAGCAATACGATATTAATACATGGATTGACCAATATTTACCTTGAAAGCCATGCATACACCAGTTAACTATATAACAACCTGGTTCTACAAAGAATCGAAAGAAGAAGCCAGTTTCTACCCCCAACTGGGACAGAAAGGAAGTTCCTCACTTGTACACTCCATTTACATGCAGATACAAGTACCTTTCTTCGTAACGTTCAAGCATTATAATCCAGATGCCCAATTTATCTTCTTCACCAATTTAAATCAGAAAGAGTTGCCCGACTATCTCATCCGGCTTTTCCATAAACTGAATGTAGAGGTCGTAACATTACCCTATACATGCAAACCACCTAAAGACTGGTATCCGGCATGGCAGAACCAGTTTTACTTGTACGATATTCTGAAGTACATGGACGGCCGGATGCTAGAAAATGATACATTACTCATCAGTGATGCCGATTGCTTGTGCCATACATCTTTGAATACGCTCTTCGATGCTGTCCGTAAAGATGGAAGTGCACTTTATGAATTCATTACCGACAGAACATACTCCATCAACGGTATTACACTTCCCCAGATGGAAGAGGTATACCAGTCGTGCTACGGCAAGGAGGCAACAAGCTCTATCACGTATTATGGAGGGGAGTTCGTTGCCTTACGCAAAGATATAATCAGCAAAATAAATATCGCTTATCCTCAACTATGGGCATTCAATCTGGAATACGGGAAACAACATCCGTTCAAGCTGAATGAAGAAGCCCATATATTGAGTTTACTTGCCGAACATTTGAACATACGGAACAAAACGGCAAACCGATATGTGAAACGTATGTGGACTACTCCTCATTTCAACAACGTGCAACCCGGCGACGAAAACTATCCGGTATGGCATTTGCCATATGAGAAAAAGCGGGGATTATACTACCTGTACAGATTGATAGGAGAAAAGAGTGAAATAACAAATGAAGCCGATTTCTGGGAAAAAGCAGGAAAATATACGGGCATTCCTCATATCAGTCTGAAGAAAAAAGTAAAAGACCGTCTTACCACATTATGGATGAAATTCAAATAATTTATCACGATAAACGACCAGCATGATGAAAATCCTGACAATCATTGTTTCATATAATTTTGAAAAATGGATAGAGCGATGTTTAGGCAGCTTGAAAGCATCATCACATCCTACCGATATTATCGTGATAGACAACTGTTCGAATGACCGGACGGTAGAAATTATTAAAGCCCAATATACTTATGTAAGACTGATAGAAAACCATGCCAATTTAGGATTCGGCAAGGCTAATAATATCGGTATGCAACTTGCATTAAAGGAAGGATATGATGCAGTTTTTCTGTTGAACCAAGACGCATGGATAGGAAGTGATACGCTCGCTACACTGGCAGAACAGTCTGTAAAGCATCCTGAGTTTGGCATTCTTTCTCCCGTACATTTAAACGGAAGCGGAGAAGAACTCGACAAAGGATTTGCTTCATACGCTCAGCTCGCAAGCATCAATAACCTTCCTCACAGACATGAGCCCATATCATGCCCGTTCATCAATGCTGCTTTTTGGTTTATTCCAGTCAGCACTTTACAGCGGACTGGAGGATTTTCTCCTCTCTTCTACCACTACGGGGAAGATAAAGATTATGTAAACCGCCTGCACTTCCATCAATATAAGATAGGCTATATTCCGACCGTATATGGTTGTCACGACAGAGAATTCCGCAAAGTTTCTTTCGAAGGCTTCTTGCGTGCGGAACGTGTCTATCTGCTTTCAGAATATGCCAATATCAATTATCGCTTCACACAAGCATTTGCTTACGGTATTTTGGCAGGAATCAAGAAACTTACAATAGCCCTTTTAAAAGGAAATATCAAATATGCCAAAGGATATGCTTCTACCGTTTTCAGTTTACTCAAACAGAGTAAAGCTGTAATTCAAGTTCGTAAGCAAACCAAACAAATTCACGCCAGTTATCTTTAAACCATGACATACGCACCTATTCTGTTATTCGTCTACAACCGTCCGGAACATACCCGACAGGTTGTTTCTTCTCTGCTACGCAACAAAGAAGCAGCAGACAGCCCTTTATTTATCTATGCCGACCAAAGCAAAAACCCTGAAAGTGATGCTGCTGTACAAGAGGTACGCCGATATATACATAGTATCAGCGGATTTAAAACAATAACCATTATCGAACGTGAAACGAATTGGGGACTCGCACGCAACATCATCGATGGGGTAACAACACAAGTCAATCACTTCGGAAGGGTTATTGTACTGGAAGATGACTTGATAGTAGCTCCCTATTTTCTGAAATTTATGAATGATGCACTGGAGGTTTATAAGGACGAACAGCGGGTGGGACATATTCAGGCATGTGACTTTACAAAAGATACATCACTGCCTGATACTTTCCTTATCAAGTGGACAGGCAGCTGGGGATGGGCAACATGGAGCCGGGCATGGAAGCATTTCAATCCTGACGGCAAAGAACTGCTTGCACAACTGGAAGCACGTAACCTGACACGGTACTTCGACTTTAATGACAATTACCCTTTCACCCGAATGCTACGCCGGCAAATAGAAGGGAAAAATAACTCATGGGCTATCCGCTGGAACGCCAGCCTTTTTCTTGCTGATATCTTATCGTTGAATGTAGGGAAATCACTGATACAAAATACCGGATTCGACGGAAGTGGAACAAACTGTGGTGGAGGTGGTCTGTACGACTCTACTCTATGGCAACAACCTCTTCCTGTAACACTTATTTCCCCGACAGAAGAAAACCAGACAGCACGAAAGGTATTCGAAAGATACTATCACCGGACAAATTGTTTCTGGGCAAAAGCAATTCGACGTATCAAACGCACGTTAAAGGGAGATTTTGGCGCCTGATTCGGAAGAAAAAAAATAAAATGAATTACCTTTGCACAAAATTCAGGAAGCAATGAGAGTATTAATCATCAATACTTCCGAGCGAATCGGAGGGGCAGCGATAGCGGCAAATCGTTTAATGGAGGCACTCAAAGGCAAAGGTATAAAAGCCAAAATGCTGGTGCGCGACAAACAGACAGATCAGGTTACAGTCGTACCACTGAAAAAATCATGGAGACATATCTGGCAGTTTGTTTGGGAACGTGTAATTATCTGGAAAGCAAACCATTTCAAAAAGCACAATCTTTTTGCTGTTGATATTGCCAACATGGGAACAGATATCACTTCATTGCCGGAATTTCAGCAAGCCGATGTCATACATTTACATTGGATCAACCAAGGAATGCTTTCGCTGAAAGATATACAGAAAATCATTGATTCCGGAAAACCGGTCGTATGGACCATGCACGATATGTGGCCTATCACGGGCATCTGTCACCACGCACAAGACTGTACAAAGTATCAGACTCAGTGTCATACTTGTCCGTTGCTCTATAAAGGCTCCAAGCACGACCTCTCATATCAGGTTTTCCTGAAAAAACAGAAACTATACAAAAAAGCCAATATAACGTTCGTTGCTTGCAGCCAATGGCTCGAAGGACTTGCCAGACATAGTGTATTGGCTTTGGGGCATTCGGTTACCAATATACCTAACCCCATCAATACCAACCTTTTCCGTCCGTTAAACAAAACACAGGTACGTAAGAACCTGAATTTACCGACTGACAAGAAACTGCTTTTGTTCAGCTCGATGAAAATAACCGACCCGAAGAAAGGTATAGATTATCTGGTAGAAGCATGCAAGCTGATCCAGCAACAGCATCCTGATTTCTGCAGTTCACTGGGAGTGGTAGTCGTCGGAAAAGAGTCACAACAATATGCCGATCTTTTTCCCTTCCCCATCTATTGCCTGAGTTATGTAGGAAACGAAAAAGAACTGGTAAACATTTACAATGCTGTCGATTTGTTCGTAACACCTTCGCTACAGGAAAATCTGCCTAATACGATTGTAGAAGCAATGTCGTGCGGCATTCCATGTGTAGGATTTAACATTGGCGGCATTCCGCAAATGATTGACCACCTGCACAACGGCTATGTAGCCCAATACAAATCATCAGAAGACCTCGCCAATGGTATATGCTGGTCGCTGAATGAAGGAGATTATGCAAGCCTCAGCGAAGAGGCACGGCGAAAGGCTGTAGATACATATTCAGAACAGATTGTCGCCATGAAATATATCAAGATTTACAACCATATTACAGGGGAAAATGCATAATATCACACATCTGCATCCGAAGTTTTCCATTATTACTGTAACCTATAATGCCGAAAACGTTCTGGAGGATACTATTCAAAGTGTCATAACCCAGACTTATAAAAATGTAGAATATATCATCGTAGACGGCAAATCGACCGACAAGACAATGGAAATAGTCGGCCGATACAAGGAACATATCCATACAGTTGTAAGCGAACGCGATAAAGGATTATATGATGCCATGAACAAAGGCATAGCCTTAGCCACGGGAGATTATGTATGTTTTCTGAATGCCGGCGACGAACTGCATGAAGATGATACCTTACAGTTGATGGTGCATTCACTGGCAGGACTTAACGAACTGCCGGACGTAATATACGGAGAAACAGCCATCGTGGATGAAGAAGGACATTTCTTACGGATGCGGAGACTTTCTGCTCCTGAACAACTTACATGGAAAAGTTTCCGTGAAGGTATGCTGGTCTGTCATCAAGCTTTCTTTGCCCGTCGTGACCGCGCAGTCAAATACGATTTGCACTATCGTTTCTCTGCCGACTTCGACTGGTGCATCCGTATCATGAAACAAAGTAAGATACTTCATAATACTCACCTTACTTTAATAGACTACCTGAACGAAGGGATGACTACACGCAACCACAAGGCATCGCTGAAAGAACGCTTTCGCATTATGTGCAAACACTACGGATATGTATCAACTGTCATGAGACATCTATGGTTTGCATTGCGACTGATACTTCACAAATAATAACGATGTTTCTTTTGATGGTCCAGTAAAAAACACTACATTGCGATACAGAAACTATAAACTTATCGCAATAATGAAACAACTTGTCCTAATTTTGTTCTTTTTATGTACTATATGTACAGAACTATCCGCGCAGAAAAATATCACTAGCCTTAGTCCGACTATCAACATCAAAGGAGTAGTGAAAGAAGATATCAGAGAGATAAAAGCCGGCACTCCTTTTACTCTCCAGCGCTTTGTAAAACTGACACAATACCAACCAAGCGACCCCAATTACCGGCAAGCAGTTTTGATTGTCAATGGACAACAACAAGGTGTCGGCCTCAACGATATGTATAAGCTGGAGTTTACTCCTACCGATCCGAACACGTTCTGGCTGGCCGCACAGATCAACTCCAGACTGGTACAGTATTACGAAACCAAAGGACTTCAGGAAACCATGAGAAAAGAAATGGAAAATGAAGCCAACACCTATCTCGACGAGCTGGAAAAAGCAGGAATGATTTATGAGGACGCTGCCATGGAAGACTATGTACACTGCATCATGTTGAGTATGATTCCCAAAGAATTCATAGCCGAACGATATGGAATGCCTTATATACGTATACTGAAATCTCCCAATCCAGATATCTTGATGCTAAGCAATAATTGTATGCTGGTTTCAAGCGGATTGCTTACACTGCTCGATACGGAAGATGAATTATTTGGCATGCTTGCCAGAGAAACAGCACATTATGTTCTCGACCATGCTGTAATAACCGTCAACAAAAATATCAACCGCGCCAATCGGGCTGCCTTCTGGGGTGGTGTAGCCGATGTTGCAGGCCTGGCCATCGAAGCTGCGCTTTACAACAAATATGAAAACTATGTACCAGGAGCTATCTTTACAACCAATGCCATTGTACAGACACTGGTCAATTATGATATATACAACCGCATGGGACTGGATTATTCCAAACAACAGGAAAAGGAAGCCGACGACGTTGCTGTCCAGTTTATGCAATTCATGAAAAAAGATCCTTCCGCACTGATTTCAGCACAGAATAAAATCCTGCAATATTATCTGGGAATAAAGGATAAAAGCGTATTGGAAAAATACGGTATATATAGCAGTCTGGAAGAAAGACTTACCAGATTGCAGAAAAAATACCCACTAAAGGAAACGGGAAAAGATCCTATTTACCTGAAACGTACAAGCGGATTGATCAGCTTCTCTGCAGCCATGATGGAATACAATCGGGATTATATACAGGCCATGAAGTTAGCCCAGAAAAATATAAATAACAAGATGGCTTCATCCGATGACTATGTAGTCATGGCAAAGTGTATCATGAAACAAGATAACAGTGCAGAAAGCAACCTGAAAAGTTGGGAAATGCTGAAGAAAGCCGAATCACTGAGTGAGTTTTCTAATGTGAATATCTCAAAACAGAAGATTCTCTTATTGTTGCGCGACAATAAACAAAAAGATGCCGTTACCGAAGTCAATCAATACATCCAAATGTTGAATGATATCAAACAGACTCCTCATAGCGAAACTGATGAACTATGGCTGGCAAAAGAATACCATTGGGCTACCACGTTGATGAAACAGTTATATATTCTGTAATTCTCTCAAAATAAAAGAATTACTACACGAGAAAATTCATCAGCATAATAACAAGAAAATATCAGCATGTTTTCCTCCAAACATGCTGATATTTTTTATTTTTTGTACAAATATTTTTCAGAAGAAAAGGAAGAGTTTTCAGAGAGCTCTTCGAGAGAAAATAATATGCCCTTTACTTCTTTATACAAACTCAATAGTATAAAAAGTAAAGGGCATATCTTATGTTAGTCTGACAAACATTTATATCAGACAAGCGGTGTCATACTTATTCTTTTCTTCGTTTACGAAGCTGCAAGACGACAGCAATAACTGCTACAACAGCCAATATTCCCAAAGCAACAAAAGCAACAGTTTCGGTAACATGCAATGATTTCGGATCGAAAACAAAACGTACTGTATGTTTACCTGCCGGAACATTCATTGCACGAAGAATATAGTCGGCACGTCCATGAACCGTTTCCTTATCGTCTATGTAAGATTCCCAACCCGGATAATAGATTTCAGAAAATACTACTACTCCACCCTTCTGAGAGTTAACTTCATAAACCAGTTCATTCGGTTCATAACTTTTCAGAACAACTGTACTCAAGCTGTCTTTTCCTGCTCCCGAATCTTTTACAGCTTCGGCAAAGCGTTTGTCTACTACAGCCACTTTGGCAGGATCAATCTGATGAATAGCCTCTATTTCTTCGTTGGCATTGTTCACATACTGAACCTTATCTACAAACCAAGCGTTACCCAAGGCATACGGATTGAATATAGGAGCTGTAGAACCACCCTGAAGCGGGAAAATAAAGTAACGGGTATTCAACATGTTCAGTACAGGGAAATGAACGGGATCTACCTTTGTCATATCTCCACCTGCTGCCGGAAGTTCTTTAAACAAGGCAGTCATTTCACCCTGGATATGCTCTTCTATCATTTCCTGATAACGGCGCAACTTGGCTGCGTGATAACCTCCGATACTCTTATGCCAGTACGAAGTCTGGTTTTCATTAAATGTATTGCTAGCCAGATTCAGCACACGATAATCGAGTGTCTTGTCTTCCAGAATCTTCTTATCCGTTTCCGAAGGTTGCAGGAAAGGCTGCATCTCTGTTCCCTTAGCCACAAACTGTTCGTCGTACAAATAACGCTTATTCACGCTCCACATATCTACCAGACACAATATAGTCAGCGTAGCGACAAGCAACCCGGCTTTCAGTTTTCCGGCACAATAAGCCCAAAGTAATGCCACACCAATCAATATGATAACAAAACTTCTCCAAGCATCCGACGTAAAGATAGCTACACGCATATCTTCCAGGTTCATCAGAATCGGAGCAAGCTGTTCTGCCGGAATAGCGTTTTGCAAAGCACTCATTTCCATGCTCGAAACATACGACGGGAAGAATACACGCGGAGCAACAGCAAACAACAAGGCCAGTCCGCCTGTCAGTCCCAGACTGATATAAAAAGCTTTTGCTTTTTCTTTCAATACAGAAGGATGTTCAATCACTTCCTTCAATGCCATGACAGCCAACAACGGAATGGTAAATTCTGCTATTACAAGAATAGATGATACAGCACGGAACTTATTGTACATCGGGATATAATCGATAAAGAAATCGGTCAGTCCCATGAAATTCTTTCCCCACGACAGTAAAATAGAGAACAGTGTACCGCCCAGCAAAGCCCATTTCATCGGACCTTTTACTATAAAGCAGCCCAAAATAAACAGGAACATTACGAAAGCTCCCACATATACCGGTCCCGAAGTTCCAGGCTGTTCACCCCAGTACTGCCCTATCTGACTATACAGTCCCATGTATGTCGGATCTACTTTCTTCATAGCCGTTTCATTCTGTGAAAGAGGAACAGATGCCCCACCCTTTACATTAGGAACAAGCAATGAAAAAGTTTCTCCTATACCATAGCTCCACTGAGTAATATAATCACGCTCCAGTCCACTTCCGGTCTGATTGGCAGAGTGTTCTTTTACCAGCTCACTCTTTCCGCGCATACTTTCCTTACTGTACTGATATGTATGATATATATTCGACAGATTCACACATATTCCCAATATTCCGGCAACAACCAATACTCCAGTCGATTTCAAGAATTGCGGAAAACGTTTCTCCTTCCATGCCGAAACACCATAGGCTATTGCAATGAACAGCATGACAAAAAGGAAATAGTAAGTCATCTGCACATGGTTTGACACGATTTGTAAAGCAACAAACAATGCAGTCAGCAAACCACCCCACAAATATTTTCCTCTATATATCAAAACCATACCTGCAATTGTAGGCGGTATATAAGCAAGCGTTACAAACTTCCAGATATGTCCGGCAGCAATAATAATAAAGAAATAAGAAGAAAAAGCCCAGATAATAGCTCCCAGAGCAGATAGCCAGACTTTAAAATTGAATGCACGAAGCAGGATGTAAAAACCCAGCAGCATGATAAAAATATATCCGGTATAGGTAGGAAGAAACAGCCGGTAGATTTCCTGAACAAAGTTCAATGTACGACTCGACTCATATCCCGGAGCCAGCTGATAAGTCGGCATACCGCTAAACAATGAGTTTGTCCATCGGGTAGCCTTACCATGCTTTTCATAGTATTCCTGATGTTCTCTTCCCGCTCCGATACCTGCTACAGCATCATGTTGTGCCAGGATACGTCCCTCGGTAATAGCCGGAAAGAAATAGGCAACTGATATAATTGCAAAGAGTACAATCGCCACAATATCAGGGACAAGTTTCTTTAATTGATTCATACAGAAATAGTTTATTAATTAATGTTTTCAGGCAGCAAAGATAACACAATAGTCCATGAAAAATAGTAACTTTGCCATCGAAAATCATAAAAATAATATGAAAATAGGAATCATAACCGCCATGTCTTCAGAGCAGAAGCAACTGGCAAACCAACTGAGAGACAAGACAGAATGTACCAAAGGTCCCTTTAACTACATTGAAGGAACAATCAAGAACAATACAATCATACTGATGCAATGCGGCATCGGTAAAGTAAATGCTGCCGCCGGAGCTGTAGAGCTTATCCGCAATTTTGAACCTGACTGCATTATCAGTACAGGAGTAGCCGGAGGCATTGATTCTTGCCTTAAAGTCATGGATGTAGTAGCAAGCCGACAGATTGTGTATCACGATGTATGGTGTGGCGAAGGAAATGCTTACGGACAAATTCAAGGACTTCCGACTTTTTTCGACGGTAATGAAACACTTTACGACTGTGCTCTGTCGCTCGATACAGAAACAGCCATCCACGGTGGACTAATCTGTAGCGGTGATAAGTTCATTACAGATCGCAGTGAACTGGAAACAATCAAGGGAAACTTCCCCGAAGGTCTTGCAGTAGACATGGAATCCGCTGCGATTGCCCAAGTTTGCTACCTGTACAAAGTACCTTTCATCAGCTTCCGCATTATCAGTGACACTCCGGGAGCAGACAAACATTTCGAACAGTACCAGAACTTCTGGGGCGAAATGGCCGACCGTTCATTCCATGTTACTGAAACATTCTTAAAGGCTTTGCCAAACAAATTATAATAAAAGACAAGAAGATTATGAAGAAAATCCCAAGTTTTACTGTCGATCATATCCGTCTGTTACGCGGTATTTATGTATCACGCAAAGATACGGTAGGAAACGAAATCGTAACAACATTCGATATCCGTATGAAGGAGCCGAACCGTGAGCCTTGCCTCAGTCCGTCGGCCATCCATACCATGGAACATCTGGCTGCAACTTTCCTGCGCAATCATCCTGTATGGGCCGACAAAATTATCTACTGGGGTCCGATGGGTTGCCTTACCGGCAACTATCTGGTTGTAAAAGGTGATCTTGAATCGAAAGACATCCTTCCATTGATGCAGGAAACCTTCCGCTTCATTGCCGGTTATGAAGGTGATGTACCCGGAGCCAGTGCTAAAGATTGTGGCAACTATCTGATGATGAATCTTCCGATGGCCCGCTGGGAAGCTGCAAAATATCTTCACGAAGTATTAGAGAATATTACCGAAGCACAACTTCGGTATCCGGAATAAAATAGATAATAAAAAAAGAAACTCCCTCATATTTGATCATTAATGATAATATACAATCAAATATAAGGGAGTTTTTAGTTACCTAATTAAGAAGAAACTCAAATTAGGTAACTAGAAGGTTTAATTAGCCCACCAGCGCGGATCTCCAGCAACACCTTCACCGTCAAATTTCAGTTCTGGTTTAAAACGGAAATCACCATTGGTAGGATCGATAAACAGATTATCGCTTGTGTATTCCAAACTAATGGCATCATTAAATTCTCTACTATCAATTACCATATCAGATGTCACATAACAACCAGCATAACTTAGCCAACCGGAATAATCACTATTACCTGAATTAACTTTACTTCCTCCATTAGGACCAGAGAAAATACAATTAGTGATAGTAATCATCTTAGGTTGCTTATCTAAACGGAACATCTTAGGAATACCTGTTTCATTATTATAGAAGGTACAGTTAGAGAACTCAAATTCAGATAAAGCTACACGCAGGTCAATAATCTGATCGCCGATTTCCCATAATGTACAGTCTGTTATAGAAATGGAATTTAACGTTCCAGCTTTCCCTATATTCAATAAACCATATCCACTTAAGCCAATATTCTTTAATATACAATTATCAATATTTATACTTTCAGCCATTGCGTCATTAGAATTCATTCGAATAATGCTACGAGGAACTTCACGAACTGTACATCCAGTAAAACTGATATTCGTAAAGCAATTACCATTACCTATTTCGATAAGGAATTGTGATCCTCCATTACTTAATACATCCATATACTGAACATAGAAGTTACCCATTGGAGCAGAGAAAGTAAACTTACTCATTTCCAAAACAGGATTTATTCCATTCACAATATTACCTGATAAATAAATATTCTTGATTCCTTCAGGAATAATTATTTCATCAGCCTTGTAAACCAACCCTCCCTCAAAAGCAAGAGTCACATCTACAGGTGCTTCAACTGTACCAGCAACGTTAGCTAAAACTATATTAATATCATCTTGAGGAGTGACATTAATCAAGGTTGAAGTAGATGAGCCTAAAGTTCGGAAAGTATACGTGCCTCGTAAGATTCCATCATTTAATATTTGAGCAATATAATTAGTTCCAATTTGCAAATCAGAGATAACTAATTGCCCATTCTGTAATTCGGTATCTGTCAATTGATGATCTTCAATCCAAAGAGTATCCGTATCAAGCTCAGGTTCATCATTTTGTATTAATTGGCCATACTTAATATTTGTTGCTTCCTTTTCAATATCCCACTGCAATGTAGCACTAGTAATTCCTGGAACAACCTTAGTAAAGATTTGCTCAGCAGGTGTATCAAAGCAAAGAGCTGTCCATCCAGACTCTTTACCGGTAAGATCATCCACACCTTTCACTCTAATTGAATAACGGCTAGTGCCATGAAGATCTTCAAATAATAAACGATATTCGGTAGCTGTTACTGTACTTTCCTCTTTATAAGCGGTCAGTGTATCAACTAATGCCGTTTCAGTACGTACAATATTATTAAAAAGAAGGCTGTCTCCCTCACTAAATTCAAATACATATTTGGTAGCATCTATAACCCCTGTAAAACTAACAATTACAGATGTAGGCCTTTCCTCCACTATATCAAAATGAATAGGACGATACATATTATCATAATTCGGGTCATATCCCCAGTTATTAGGGTCTTCACAAGAAACAATCAAAAGATTGAGCAGGCCCAATAAAATTAATAACCTATTTAGTTTCATAATTCTCAATTTTAATAAAACAAGTATCAATATCCATACGAATTGGACAAATATCCATTCGATTTATAAACATCTTCATAATAAATAGGATAAAGATGGCGATAATTACATTTGCCATTTCCCATCTGGCTTATATTCTTTAAAATATAATCTTGAATCTGTGCTCCCCATTGTAGTTCTTGTAACAATCCAGTATAATCATAGGATGCACGTAATCCAGATGCACAAGCACACACTTTAGCTGAGTTCTGAATTAAAGTTTTTGCTGCACTCTCATCTTTGCGTTCCCAATAGTTTCCGGGGAACCAGCGTATTTCTCGATAAATCTTAGGATTCGGATTGGCATTTCGATTCATATAGAAATTAACAGAAGACCAGTCAATAAACTCACCATTTAAATTGCTTCCTTCATAAGTATAATATAATACTTGCGGAAAATCACTTGGGTTATAAGTTTTATCAAAAATCTGCACGGTCTTTGTACCATCCATCATATATAGCATAGCCTTCTTCATATCTTCGATTTTACTATCCAATAATCCCCAACGTACTAAATCTAATTTACGGATACCTTCACCTCCAAATTCCCAAGCACGTTCATTAACTATGGCTTCAAAGAAATCTGAATCATATGATGAAACTTGTGGAGAATCAGCTCCAAATGCACGTTGACGTACAGCTTCCAAAGCCTGACGAGGACTGATTCCGGCTACTGAATTTATCATATCGGCACTACCATTCAATGCATAACCAGCTTCCGCAAACATTAACAGCACATCAGAATAGCGCATAATAATCCAATTTATACCGGTCGGAGTTCGACTAGTTGCAGTAGCTGCAATACTGCGGTAAGTGTCAGAAGTCCACCAAAAACTCCATTTACCTAAACGAACATTCATTATATCATTATTCATTATTTCACGGTTGCCACCATCCACATCCGAATCTTTTTTATAAGTAGGCCAATAACATGCATAGTCACGACGCTTATCAGCTCTATCGAATGAATAGAAATAATAAGCATTCGTACTTACATAAGTACCACCGAATCCACGTTGTCCATAACCTATATTTCCATCCATGGCACGTCCCATCAATGTTCCTATATCCCCACTATATCCAACACCATTAGCAACTTCAAATAAGTTCTCGTTATATGCATTATAACCTAACCCACAAACTGTTTTCCATATATCTCCATAATCGGGGTCCAGTGCATGAGGATTCTCTGGATCTGCAATTAACTCTGCACATTGCTGCTCAGCAATTTCATAATAATCACGCCAATTTTTAGGACGTCCTACATAAAAACCGTTTGTTTCTTCCATCCCAGGATTACCTTCAATATTAGGATAATGTTCTACATTCGTATCATCAAAAGCATTTCCATCACGTACAGACCAACCACCTGCAAACAAAGCAATACGTGCCAATAAACCTTTTGCAAAACCTTTAGTTACACGTTCACTATTATAATCTGAAGTTCCCATCCAAGGCAAATAGTTTATCGCTTCTTTCATATCTTTTATTATACAAGAATAGATACTGTCACGATCAGTCTTTCCCATATACACATTCGAAAGATCAGAATTAGACATACCTTCTTTATAAGGAACATCTCCATAGCGACGTACCAATTCAAAATAAGCTAATGAACGCAGAACCAAGGCCTCACCTAAATATCCCTGTAAAGTCTTAGATTCAGATAACTTAGTAGATTTACGTAAACCATCAACTGTAGTACTTGCTAATTCTGCCATTTTAAAAATACCTTCCCATTTTGTATTTTCCAAATACCAATTACACCAATAATTAGCAATACCATTATCTGCCCCTGCAGTAGAAGGATCATTTTGATAGCCACTAGCCAATTCTATATCAGAGACACCTTGCCAATTGACAGACATTTTTTGTCCGTACACATAAGTATCACACAGTTGAGAATAAATACCCATTATAGCTGACCGTGTCATACCCTCATTCTCATAAATAACCTCTCCTGTCTGTTCCGACAAAGATTCTGTATCTAGGAAATCACTACATGAAGCCATACACAAGCATCCAAATAGTAATATTATTGATTTATATTTTTTCATTATTCTATTTTATTTAAAATGTTACATTTACTCCTACTATATAAGAACGTGATTTGGGATAAGCTGAATAATCAAATCCCATAACCATCTTATTAGAACTTGTATTCACTTCCGGATCTTGTCCACTGTATCCTGTAATACACAACAAATTACTACCTGTGGCATACAATCGTAAATTACGTACTCCAAACTTTCGAGTTAAATTTTGAGGAAGCGTATAACCAAGTGTTAATGTTCCTAGACGTAAGAAAGAACCATCTTCTATTGCCCAATCTGTCATAATCGAGTTATTCATCAAAGGATGCCAGATTGTAGCATTTGCATTAAGTTCTTGTAAACGAACAGGATCTGCATGTGCACCATAATAGATATTATATCCAGTTTCCGGATCAATTGTAGTAAAACGATTTGCCAGACTCATTTCCGAACTCATATTTTGATAACGTTTTGAACCAACAAACGAGGTGTAATCTATTTTATTAGCATTGAACACATCATTTCCATAAGACCAGTTAAATAAAGCAGTGAGGTCAAATCCCTTCCATCCTGCTGAAATACCAAAACCTCCAGTATGTTTAGGTAATGCATGACCTATTACCTGACGATCGTTATCTGCATCAAGATGTCCATCTCCATTTAAGTCTTTTAATTTCAAATGACCTGGACCAAAATACTGACCACTATTAGTTAACAGCTCTTCTGTCACATCGGGCACTCCTTCTTTTAAAACCCAACGCTGAGTTGTTTCGTCAAAATTAAAATCATCAAAAGTATACATACCGTCACAAACATAGCCATACATCAAACCAACTTCCTGCCCAACAAATACACGATAATTATCACTACCAACTTCTACTTTATCACCATTAATAATCATTTCAGTATCCTCTGAGCCATAAAGCGCATCTACTCTATTTTTATTGAAAGCTATATTAAAATTAAAATCTAAAAAGAAATCTTTCTTATTTATTAAATTGGCATTCAATGAAAGTTCGACACCACGGTTTGTAGTCTGTCCTAAATTCTGATATTGAGTTCGATAACCAGAAACAGAAGGCAGCTGTATCTCCATGATCAAATCCTTTGTTACATCATTATAAAAATCGAAAGTAACATTTAATCTATTCCAAAAAGTCATATCCAATCCAAGATTGGTAGAATACTTTGACTCCCAGGTTAAATTTTCGTTACGCAAACGAGTTGATGGCTGCAAGCTGCTTTGTCCTATTTCATTCTGATAATAAAGATTCTTTGTATTAGTTACAGGGCTATAAGTCTGACGCCAATAAGATCCTACACGAGCATTACCAGACTTTCCATAACTAGCACGCAATTTCAAATTATTAAACCAGTTCCGAACTGGATCCATAAACTTCTCGTCACTGATTCTCCATGCTAACGAACCGGCAGGGAAAATTCCCCATTTATTACCTGGAGCAAAAACATTTGTACCATCCGAACGTAATGTAAAAGTCAAATAATAGCGGTCATTAAAAATGTAATTTAAACGTCCAAAATAAGACATGCTACGGCTAGGTTCCTCAATAGTAGTATAAGTCGGTTCAGAAGTACCGTTATTCCACATTGCTAGAATATTATCTACTGTATAATCTGCAGGATAATAATCTGCATTTATTTCCATTTCATCACGTTGAGAATGTTTAGCTTCCCAACCTGCCATAATATCAAACCTATGTTTCTTCTGAATATCAAATTTATAATTCAATACAGTACGTAATGTCCAGTTATTTCCATTCCAATACTGACGTCGAGCAACAGGCTGTCCTGCCTTACTATTAGCTTCACCTGTATTTGCTAACCAAATATTATCCGTACGATCATAAGAATAACCATATGTACCTTCTGCACGCCACTCCAAACCTTTGATAATATTCCAAATTAAAGCTACATTATAGTTATTGTTAAACTTAGTCTGTTTTTTATACTCATTTGTAATATTAAACATCGGATCATTCAAGTTACTAATATTTTCTATCAGTATTTCATCATCACCAGCCAAATCCTCATCCGAGAGGTCTGTCAATGTTCCGATATTAGGATATTTAATCGCATCACGAAGTTTTGAGCCGCTAGATACACTTGGGCCATCAACCACTCTATTGGTCATTTTTGCATTAAAGTCTAAGCGTAATTTATCTCCAAACTTTTTAGTCAACTTTAAATTCAAATTATCACGTTTAAAATTAGAAACAGACATTATATAGCTTTCATCATCATGCGTATAGCTTAGACTATAGATCAAATCTTTACTACCTCCACTGATATTCAAATTGTAATTCTGCTTAATACCTGTATTTCCGAATAACATATCCTGCCAATTCGTTCCAACACGAGCCTTATAATTATTAATATCCTCCCAACGACCAAATTTGTCAAAGAAACCTGCATTATCAGAAGAATCCAATTCACGCTGTAAATACACATATTCATAAGGAGAAAGCACTTCCGTCTGATTATACATCCGGCTAAAGCCAACCGAAGCGTTAAACGAAACTTCTGTACGTCCAGTACGTCCACTCTTAGTTGTTACCAAAATAACTCCATTAGCACCTTTCGCACCATAAATTGCCGTAGAGGAAGCATCCTTTAATACATCAATACTTTCAATATCTGTAGGTGGTATATCATCAATACCACTAACTTCAAATCCATCTACTATAAAGAGCGGCTCATTACTTTGAGTAATAGAACCACCACCACGTACACGAATACTGACAGAAGCATCAGGAGAACCTTCGGAGGTAATTACGCTAACACCAGCCAAACGACCTGTAAGTGCACTTGAAGCAGAAGTCACAGGAATATTCTTCAATGTATTTTCACCTACAGAAGATATAGCTCCCGTCAAATCACGTTTACGAGCATTACCATAACCAACGGAAACAACCACTACCTCATCAAGCAACTGAGATTCATCCTCCATCTTAACCTTCAAAAGTTTACCAGGCTGAGATACAACTTCTTGAGGTTTCATTCCAATATAGGTAATAACAAGTACCTTTTTCTTCTCAGAAACCGTAATAGAAAACTTTCCATCCAGATCCGTAACTACACCATTTGTTTTATTGCCCTTTTCAATGACAGTAGCACCAATAATAGGTTCACCGTTTGAGTCTGTTACGATTCCTTCCACAGTAATACGCTGGGCTAGAGCCTCTATCGGTATCATAAAACATAACACCCACAAAAAAAATAGCCAGCTTCTTTTCACTTCCTTTTTCATGATAGTATTATTTTAGTTCAACAAAATCAATTGGATAAAACCACTATAACAAATTGATATAATATAAATATGGAAAATATTTCTCCTCAATAATTGAGATATATTAAAATCAATAAGCTATAAGATTTTAAGTTCTTTTCGTTTTTGCAAACAAATTTAAGCTAGCACATTTTTTATAAAGTGAACTATTTATTCTTTTTTGTATACAATTTGGGATATAAAAAATGTAATTCTATAGGAATCAATGAGTTTAAATAATTCAACAAATTTACAAGAAGGTTAGCAAGGTAAAAATTGGTTCATCAATAAAAGCTCGGTTAATTTTTTCTTTAACAACAAAACACAAATCGAGCCGTCCTTCTTTCGAAGAGGCGGCTCGATTTGTGTTTTGTTGCAGCAAGTAATGAATTACTTACGCAGACCGAGTTCCTTAACAATAGCACGGTATCTTTCGATATCGCGGTTCTTCAAGTAAGTCAGCAAAGAACGACGCTTACCTACCAGTGTTGTCAGAGCTCTTTCAGTGCTATAATCTTTTCTGTTGAGCTTCATGTGCTCAGTCAGGTGAGAAATACGGTATGAAAACAATGCAATCTGTGCTTCAGGTGAGCCAGTATCAGTGTTAGACTTTCCGTACTTTTCAAAGATTTCTTGTTTTTTAGCTGCGTCTAAATACATAATTTTGACTATTTTTTAATATACTAAATTGATTTGCGGGTGCAAAGATAGTGATAATCTTCCGTTATACAACATTTTTCTTCTTTTTTATACACAAAAAATGAAAGAAACATGCAGATTTTCATTATATTTAAAGCTTTGAAAATACAAACAATCCAAAAACACAATAAAACCGTATTATGAAAACTACTTATTTCATCAAGACACTGCTGCTCACTTGCTGTCTTATTCCGGCTATCATGCTTGCCGAAAATATATCAGTCACCCAATTAAAGACAGAACAGCTTAGCAATCCGATGGGAATTGATACTGCCAGTCCACGCCTAGGATGGCAACTGGAATCGGACAAACAAAATGTGATGCAAACAGCCTATCATATTCTGGTAGCTTCTTCACCCGAGCTCCTGGCACAAGACAAAGGCGACATATGGGATTCAGGAAAAGTTCAGTCATCCCATTCTCAGTGGATTCAGTATGCAGGAAAACCATTAAAGAGCAATGATTTATGCTACTGGAAAGTAAAGAGTTACACTACTGTAGGAGAAAGTGAATGGAGCCAGCCTGCAACATGGAGCATCGGATTATTAGGGGAAGTAAAATGGAAAGGCCGGTGGATAGGACTGGACAAAGTTTTCCCATGGGAAAAAGAAACAGCCCACAGCCGCCTCAGCGCACGCTATTTACGCAAAGAGTTTTCCATCAGTAAACCGATAAAGAGAGCTACTGTATTTATTTGCGGACTCGGACTCTACGAACTATTTATCAATGGTCAGCATATAGGCAACCAAGTCTTGACACCTGCACCCACTGACTATCGGAAAACGGTGTTATATAATACATTCGATGTTACTTCCCTGCTGACAACCAATAACGCCATAGGAGTTACATTAGGCAATGGACGTTATTACACCATGCAACAAAAATACAAATCATATAAGATTGTCAATTTCGGTTATCCCAAACTACGCCTCAACCTGCTTATAGAATATACTGATGGCAGCAAAGAAACAATTGCAACTGATACCAGCTGGCGCATTACAGCCAATGGTCCCATACGCAGCAATAACGAATATGATGGAGAGATTTACGATGCACGCTATGAATTAGGCGACTGGACAAAACCCGGTTACGATGACAGTCAGTGGCTCGAAGCCGAACGAGTAGGTATACCGGGAGGTACTCCCCGCTCTCAAATGACTCCCCCAATGACTATCGTACAAACAATTAAGCCCATCAAAATCTCTCCTCTAGGAGATAAATATATACTCGATTTAGGACAAAACATCGCCGGATGGATTCGTATGAAAATAAAGGGAAATGCGGGCGATACAATCCGACTGCGTTTTTCTGAAACACTCTCCGCTAACGGCGAACTGTACCGGGATAATTTCCGACATGCGGAATCTACCGACTTTTATATATGTAACGGAAAAGAGAATGGGGCGACATGGGCTCCACGATTCGTTTATCACGGATTCCGTTTTGTAGAAATCAGTGGATATAAAAATGCTAAACTGTCTGATTTCACGGGAGAAGTTGTCAGTGATAACCTGGAACCAATCGGAACATTCGAATGTTCTGATACCACATTAAACCGCATTCACCAAAATGCATGGTGGGGAATACTTGATAATTATAAAGGTATGCCAGTAGACTGTCCGCAGCGTGACGAACGTCAACCTTGGCTCGGCGACCGTACAATGGGCTGCTGGGGAGAAAGCTTTTTATTCAACAACAGCACATTATATAGTAAATGGACACGCGACATCTGTGAGGCCCAACGCGAAGATGGCTGCATTCCCGATGTGGCCCCAGCCTTCTGGATGTACTACAGCGACAATGTCACATGGCCGGCAGCTTTGCCTTTTGCCTGCGACATGCTGTTTACACAGTTTGGAAATCGTGAGCCCATAGAACGCTGTTATCCTTACATTCGCAAGTGGATGTTACATCTCCATAAAGAATATCTAAAAGACGGATTAATTACCAAAGACAGATACGGTGACTGGTGTGTTCCACCAGAATCTCTGGAACTGATTCACAGCAAAGATTCTGCACGTATAACCGACGGAACCCTGATATCTACAGCATATTACATTAAGCTTCTTGATATGATGAGCCGTTTTGCATCCCTCCAGAATCTTGAAGAGGATAGAAACCAATGGCAAGCATGGGCCAAAGAAATGAAAGATGCTTTCAATAAAAAATATCTGCACATCGAACGCGGGACTTCACAAAAACCCGGTAACCCACTCTATCCGGATAGCATCCGCTACAGTAATAATACTGTCACAGCCAATCTGTTGCCTTTGGCATTCGATATCGTACCAGAAGATTGCCAGAAAGATGTTACAGGCCAAATCATAGCCAATACCATTCTCCGAAACGGAGGTCATATAGGTTGCGGAGTCATTGGAGTACAATGGCTCTTGCGTGAACTCTCCCGAAGAGGTTTTTCCGATGTAGCATTCTTACTTGCATCAAACAAGACCTACCCTTCCTGGGGATATATGGCTCAGCAAGGAGCTACTACAATATGGGAATTATGGAATGGCAATACCGCTAACCCAGCAATGAATAGCGGAAATCATGTTATGCTGCTAGGCGACTTACTGCCATGGTGTTATGAAAACGCAGCTGGAATACGTAGTGACCGTGAAAAGACAGGATTCAAACACATTATATTAAAACCTGATTTCAGCATCCAGAACTTATTCTGGGTAAACGCCTCTTATCGTTCATTGTATGGCAAAATAGAAAGCCGTTGGAAAAAGACACTGACTCATGTAGAGTGGGACATCACCATCCCGTGCAATACCACAGCAGAAGTCCATTTCCCTGATGGCAGCATACAGCAAATAGGATCGGGAAAATATCATTATGCAGTAGAAATACCAGCTATTCATCCCGCTGTTATTCAAAATGAATTTCTATACGAAAAGGCTCCTTTCCCCGAATGTCATGCCTCTACGATTGTAGAACTCGACAATGGCGATTTGGTAACTGCTTTCTTCGGTGGCACAAAAGAACGCAATCCCGATGTATGTATCTGGGTATGCCGTAAATCTCATGACAGCAATACATGGACTGCACCGATAAAAGCAGCCGACGGTGTGTTCGATTTAGACGATTCTGATGCAGCCATAGCCGGTGTAACCGCCGACATAAAAGATCATCGTAAAGCTTGTTGGAACCCAGTCCTGTTTCAAGTTCCGGGAGGCGACCTGCTACTTTTCTTCAAAATAGGATTAAACGTTCCCGACTGGACGGGCTGGTTGGTACGTTCAAAGGATGGAGGAAAAACCTGGAGCAAACGTGAACCGCTTCCCAAAGGCTTTTTAGGTCCCATTAAAAATAAACCTGAATTCATAAACGGAAGAATCATTTGTCCGTCAAGCACGGAAGGAAATGCCGGCTGGCGCATACATATGGAATATTCTGACGACATAGGAAAGACATGGAAAACAACAGGTCCGATAGATGCAGAACAAGAGTTTCTCAGCCAACATCAAGATATTGGAGCTGATGATTCCTTGAAACGTCCCATACAAGTTATCCAGCCCAGTATACTCAAACATAAGGATGGAACGCTGCAAGTAATCTGCCGTACACGAAACTCCCATCTGGCAACCTCATGGAGCAAAGATAATGGAACAACCTGGAGCAAAGTGACTCTGATCGACGAACTTCCCAACAATAACTCCGGAACCGATGCTGTTACATTGAAAGATGGAAGACATGTATTAGTCTACAATAACTCCAAGCCACAGCTTCGTGCAAAAAAAGCAGTGCGTACTCCACTCAACCTTGCTTTATCCGAGGATGGTATTCACTGGAAACCTGTACTTACTTTGGAAGATTCTCCGATACGTGAATACTCCTATCCTGCAATCATACAAGGAAAAGATGGAAAACTACATATCACCTTTACCTGGCGCAGAGAACTTATAAAATATATGAAAATAGACTTAGACAAACTCTAAAGACACAGTTTATTACGCTCATATCAGAATAAATAAAAACTTCTGTATCTTTACGTTTTTGCGTTCAATAAAAAAGTAGTAAATTTGCAACCAAATTATAGGTATAGTATGCAAGATATTAGAAACATTGCCATTATTGCCCACGTAGACCACGGAAAGACTACACTGGTGGACAAAATGATGCTGGCGGGACACTTATTCCGCAATGACCAAACCAATGGCGAATTGGTACTGGATAACAATGATCTGGAACGTGAAAGAGGTATAACTATCCTTTCTAAAAACGTATCCATCAATTACAACGGTACAAAAATCAACATTATCGATACTCCGGGACACGCCGACTTCGGTGGAGAAGTAGAACGAGTTTTGAACATGGCAGACGGATGCATCCTGCTGGTTGATGCGTTCGAAGGTCCGATGCCACAGACACGCTTTGTATTGCAAAAGGCTTTACAGATCGGATTGAAACCTATTGTTGTTGTCAACAAGGTAGATAAGCCAAACTGCCGTCCGGAAGAAGTTTACGAAATGGTATTCGACCTGATGTTCAGCCTCAACGCTACAGAAGACCAGCTTGACTTCCCTGTTCTTTACGGTTCTGCAAAGAATAACTGGATGGGCGAAGACTGGAAAACTCCTACCGGCACTATTACTCCATTATTGGATGCTATCGTTAAATATATACCGGCTCCTCATCAATTGGATGGTACTCCGCAGATGCTGATTACCTCTCTTGATTATTCTTCATATACCGGACGTATAGCCGTAGGTCGTGTACATCGCGGAACACTTCGCGAAGGCATGAATATCACATTGGCTAAACGTGACGGAACAATGGTGAAATCTAAGATCAAGGAAGTTCACACTTTCGAAGGATTGGGCCGCAAAAAGGTAGAATCAGTTTCTTCAGGTGATATCTGTGCACTTATCGGTATAGAAGGATTCGAAATCGGTGATACTATCTGCGATTTTGAAAATCCGGAACCACTGCCACCTATTGCTATCGATGAACCGACCATGAGTATGCTGTTCACTATCAACGATTCTCCGTTCTTTGGTAAGGAAGGTAAGTTTGTTACTTCACGTCACATCCACGACCGCCTGATGAAAGAGCTTGACAAGAACTTGGCATTACGTGTACGCAAGACAGAAAATGAAGATGGAAAATGGATTGTTTCCGGACGTGGTGTATTACACTTGTCTGTATTGATTGAAACCATGCGCCGCGAAGGATACGAACTTCAGGTAGGACAGCCTCAGGTTATCTTCAAAGAAATAGACGGTGTAAAATGCGAACCGATTGAAGAACTGACCATCAGCGTACCCGAAGAGTTTGCCAGCAAGATGATTGATATGGTAACACGTCGTAAAGGTGAAATGGTTTCTATGGAAACTCAGGGTGACCGCGTAAACATCGAATTCGACATGCCTTCACGTGGTATCATCGGTCTGCGTACCAATGTACTGACAGCTTCACAGGGAGAAGCCATCATGGCTCACCGCTTTAAAGAATATCAGCCATATAAGGGTGAAATTCCTCGCCGTACTAATGGTTCTATGATTGCAATGGAAAGCGGAACAGCGTTTGCTTATGCTATCGACAAGCTGCAAGACCGTGGAAAATTCTTTATTTACCCGCAGGATGAAGTATATGCTGGTCAGGTAGTAGGAGAACATGTTCACGAAAACGACCTTGTCATCAACGTTACCAAATCGAAGAAACTGACAAACATGCGTGCTTCCGGATCGGATGATAAAGCTCGTATCATTCCTCCGGTAATCTTCTCACTGGAAGAAGCACTGGAATACATCAAAGAAGACGAATATGTAGAAGTAACTCCAAAGAGCATGCGTATGCGTAAAGTCATTCTGGATGAAACAGAACGTAAGCGCGCAAATAAGAACTGATAAAGAATACAGAATAAAAACTAAATCTCAACTTCAGAAAATAAACTTTTAATCTGATTTTAGATTTAACTATATATAAAACAGCCCTGTCATTCACTTTAAAAGCTGAATCTGACAGGGCTGTTTTATATATAGCTAACTATTAAAACCTTTCGTCCATTAAAGAAAGGAGAGTTTCACTCCATTCTTTTTCAGAATAGAGCAACAACCATAAGCAATAATTATAGAAAATTATTAGATGCTTTTACTCTTTGCAGAGTTTGACACAAAGCAAAATTACTCTCTGTAAACCAGATTATTCGAGTTCATACGTTGCATATACTGCTGGATAAACGATTTCACTTGTGTTTCCATAGCCCGAAGTGTGTCCTGAGGCATGGTATCCTTCACATCATCTTTCAGTAAACGGTCGGTACGGTAACGATAAGCTTTCAGCACTTTCTCTCCATCGAACTGAATCATGTAATCTCCCTTTACAAACTGATAGACATTTGTACCCATTACATTATTCACTGAGAATTTCTCAGCAGCCGGAGTCTGGAGTGCATCCTGTCCGAAACTGATATATGGGCGATCATAACCCAGCAATCCCAGTACAGTTGGCATAATATCTATCTGCTCGACAATCTTGTCCTCCATACCGCGAAGTTCCGGCATACCGGGAGCATAAAACAAGATAGGAACACTATACAAACCCAAGTCTGTCATATACTCTGGATATGTACCAAAGCTGGTATGATCGGCAGTTATCACAAACAATGTATTATTGAACCAAGGCTGACGGGAAGCTTTCTCAAAAAAGAGCTGCAAGGCATGATCCGTGTAACCTATACAACGCTGAAGCGGAGTTGGTCCGTCTGGAAACTTTCCTTCATAACGTGCTGGTATTGCAAACGGATGATGTGAACTTGCCGTAAATACGGAAGTAACAAACGGCTGCTTAAATTCTGTCATCTTATCACAATAGTATTGCAGAAACTCTTCGTCCCAGATAGCCCATGTACCGTCGAAATCATCATCACCGTGATAGCGAGGATCTTCATTATACTCCGTACGTCCGTAATAATCAGTAAATCCTACTGAACGGGCAAAGGCCTGAAATCCCATCGAACCGTTCATAGCCCCATGGAAGAAAGCCGAATAATATCCTTTGTTCTTGGTCAGCTCACCTGCAATGCTGGATACATCGTTCAGCGAAGCTGGTGTAAGGAAGAACGGCTCAACAAAACTCGGTATGGACGACAAGACCGAAGGCATTCCCTCGATACTCTTTCGCCCGTTGGCATAAGTATATGTAAAGCTCAGACTCTTTGTCAACAGTGAATCGATAAACGGTGTATAACCCTTATATGTCCCGTTATCCAAATCAGGATTCAGCTTGCCTACAAATTCTTTCGTAAAGCTTTCCCAAATAATCACAACCACATTCATCGGCTTGAACTGTACTGAATCGGCAGGAACATGTACCGGAGAATATACGGCAAGTGCTTCACTTTCGGGCATATAGTCGGGAACAATAAAAGCCTTTTTCCCGAGTGTACGGAAAATAGAAAACGGTGTATTCAGCACCACACCCGCATCCAGCGGCCGGTCGACATACTGATTGGCATTACTAATGGTAATCGGACGTGTAGCAGTTGTCATACCTCCACGCATACCAAATACTGTAAACGGTATGGCAACCAGCAAAGTAACGGTCTGTATCAGATAATATTGCCACTTGCTATATACCGGAATATTCCGTGGTGCCCGATACAATTTATAAATAGCATAACAGAACACTGCTGCCAATACCACCAGATACCAGTGCGAAATAAACTCATCCATGAAGATAGAAGCCAGATTACCCCCACCCTCATTGCTAAATTCCTGAAAGACACTCATGGTAGTACGCCGTCCGGAAAAACGGAAATACACACAGTCTACCAGATTCGATATCAGGAAAAAGCCATTGACTACCGTAAAAATCCAACGGACAACCTTATAAAAGGTAGCATTCTCTTTCCAATGAAACGGCAGCAGAAACAATAAAATAAACAAGGCATTGCTATACAAAATGGCCGTCGTATCAAAAATAATACCTGCTCCGAACATATTCAGCGCATATTCTCCTGTCAGATTCTCACTGAACAGACGGAAATTCTCAAGTAAAAAAGTCAAACGGCAAAGCGAATAACACACATAGATAATGAACAAATTCCATATCAAGGAAAAGACATTCGAAAACAATTCTTTTTTCATTGCCAATGTTTTTGGAGGTTAAGAGCGACAAAGTTAACGATTATTTTCCAAACCCTCTCAAGACCTTATTTTAAAATAACTTTTCTGTAAAACAGAACACAATATAAGAAATTTAAAGTACCATTTTCTATCTTTGTAACCGAATAACAATCTGTTACAACATGAAAAAGAAAACTATCATCCGACTTAGCATCACATTGATCGTCATCGCGGCACTCGCACTGTGGATCAATTCACGCTGGAGCGCATGGTTCCACAACGAAGCAGAACTTCCTTATGCACCGCAGTCAGAACCCGGACGAGTACTACTCACTTTCGGCGATGAAAACGAACTGTCGCGCAATATCAGCTGGCAGTACGACTCTATAGTCGTACCGTCGCATGTCGAATTAGTAGATACACTTTCGAAAGATACCATACAAATCGATGCACAAGGAGAAATTTTCCAGTCACGTAGCGGAAAGGCAGCATACTACGTTGCCAAACTCCGTACCTTACAACCTGACCGCTATTATACTTACCGCGTTTGTAATGAAGGCAAGACCTCATCCTGGTATAGCTTCCGTACATACAATCAGTCTACCCGCAACGATTATTCATTCATGTATGTAGGCGATGTGCAAGACAGCATCAACGGGAAAGCAAACCAATTTTTCCGTGAAGCATTGCAACGTCATCCCGATACAGAGTTTTTTGTGTTCGGAGGAGATCTGACCGAACGTCCAACCGAACAACGCTGGGAGGAAACATATCGCGGACTGGATTCCATCGGACAACACTACCCCGTCATCACCGTTACTGGAAACCACGAATACCTGAAATACATCATTCGCAAACTGGAACGCCGCTTCTCACTGGTATTTTCATACTATCTCGACTCAATGGTAGGCGAAAATCAAGTATATACTCTGAAGTATAACGACATGCAAATCTTCTGTCTCGACAGTAACCGCGAGTTCTTCTACCTGTGGACTCAGAAAAAATGGTTGGAAGAACAGCTCAAGAAAAGTAATGCACGATGGAAGATCGTCGTACTTCATCATCCGCTATACTCCATTAAAGGCAGTATGAACAACCTGTTTCAACGTACCATGTTCAACCCGCTGGTTGAGGAATATGGAGTCGATCTCGTACTACAAGGACACGAACACGCTTATGCCCGTATGACTGCCCACGGTGAAAATGGAGAAGCCCAAGCACCGGTTTATACAGTCAGTCACTGCTCACCCAAAAACTACTACATCGAGTTCGACAAGCGGTTCGACAAGTTCGGAACAGGCAGCCGTTACTATCAGCAAATCCGTGTACATGGCGACACCCTCACCATGAACGCCTACGATGCCACGACCAATGACTTATACGATGCTGTCGATATAATAAAAGATAAAACCGGAAAATCCCGACTGGAAGACCGTGGAAAAGAGATTCCCGAAGCACTGATATTCCATTCCAACGGCGGAAAAAAAGAAGAAGCCTTCCAGAAGCGAATAGATGAATATAAACAGCGGAAAGATATCCAATAAATATAATATGGAAAAAGGATTTATGACTTTTGAAATGTCATAAATCCTTTTTCCATATTATATTAAGCAATTATCCTTTCTTTTGATTTTTCAGTTTCAGTTGAAGCAGAATCCCAACCAGCGTAATAGCAATCATGAACCACCAAAAGCGGATATATCCAGTATAATCCATAGAATAAGCTACCATAAGCCCTGCGATGTCAACCATCAAATCAATCAGCTCACTCCGCAGATTGCCCATTATACATAAGAAATACTTTTCCTGTCTGCACAGTTGTTTTATACCATAAATCACATGCATTATAAACAGCCCAATGATTAAGACAGAAACCGTATAAAAGAGCCAGTCCTTAGACTCCGTAGCAGGCAATATCGCGACAAATAATAATATAAGCCTTGATGTATCAGAACCTAAACGTAAATTTTTAAAAGCCATACTTACTCTATTTTTTAGTTTACCATGTAATCCAGTCACATTATCTGCCGAGCAGATAAAATCTTACCGCATTACAGAAATGCTTGAACGAACGTTCCAGTTTCCTGCCGAACTTATGGTCACGCCAGCTTCCGTACACCCGATGTTCCCCAAAAGCATCCGGACTATGCTTGAAGCGGCTTCTTGGCGACAACCAATGAGTAGGATATATATGTATACCATCCAAATGCTGTTCCTCCTCCTTGCAGACATATCCCCTACGTTCCGCAACACTTCGCATGATATACGGAGAAACCGTCTGGTCCAGCGAACCGTCAGGACGGATAAAGTCCCGTTCCTGATAATACTCAAAGACCTCCTTACAGAAATCGTTTCCCTTTGAACCGATAAAGAACGCGGCCTGAATACCATAATCAGTTTCTCCTTCTTCCCACCGCTCATTAAACGTAGCACATCCGGTTTCAGGAATAAACTGGTCGAAACGCTTACGCAGATAAATATCACTGTCCATATACACGCCACCTTCTTTATATACAGCATAAAAACGGACTACATCTGCCGCAAATGCCCATTTCCTGACCGACAGCGCCTGGTCTATATATTTACAACCGATAGCCTTTGCATCCTCGTACGTCCAGACATGTACCTTATAATCAGGAAGAACACGCTTCCAGCTTGCCAGGCAAATCTTGATTTCCAGCGGATAAGGATCCTTGCTGAACCAGCATAAATGAATAATTTTCGGGGGCATGATAGTTACGAATTTTGAGTGTTCCACGACATTTTCAACCATTCTTCTTTTGTCCGTTTCCATCGGTTATGACTCCACAGCCAATACGCAGGAGCTTCCTTTATCTGTTGCTCCAGATGTTCCGAGTACATATCCGTCAGCCGATACTCAGGCAATTCGGCAGGATGCAAGGTCAGCAGTTCGAAAGAAGCATGATAATATCCGCGCTTTACCCGTGTTACTTTCAGGTAGTAAACGGCAGCATCCAGCCGGCGCCCTATGCGTTCCGTTCCTTGAAAGAAAGCAGTATCCCGGTTCAAAAACTTTGTCCAGTGGCTCATCCCTTCCCATCCAGGCGCCTGGTCGGAAATAAAGCCTATCATTACTTTCTTTTCTCCTCTGCTGAGTGTAACCAGCCGGCGTAACGTCTCCTTCATCGGAATAGACTCACCGCCGAACTGTCCGCGAAGCCGGAGAAACAATTTATCGAAAGCCTTGTTATATAAAGGATGATAAATCTGTCCGCAATGAATTTCAGGAAACCAGTATTGCAGAGAAGCTACATACTCCCAGTTGCAATAATGTCCCAGACATACGAAGCAACATTTTTTCCCAGCCTTGTCCAACTCCGCGCGTACCTCATCCAGTCCGCTGAAAGTCATGCGCTTCATCATCTGCTTTTTCGACATCGAAAACAACTTGATGGTTTCTACTACATAATCGCAGAAAAAATGATAAAACTCTTTTTCTATTTTCAGAATCTCTTCTTCGGTCTTTTCTGGAAATGAGCCGGCTATATTTCGGTGTACGATACCCCGACGGTATTTCAGTCCATAAAACAACGGTACAAACAACACGTCAGAAATAAAATAAAGCACCCTCAACGGCAGCAAAGAGAGCAGATACCAGAAGAAAAAAACCAAATAGTATATAAATTTCATTAAGTTGCCATGTTTCAGTTAAAGTGCAAATTTATAAAATAATATGCAAAAGCACCTGCTTTATATAAAATAAAACAATAAATTACACTATCTTTGTGCACTATATTATAACAGAAATTTTTCCTGCATGAAAGAATTTTTCCAAATGATGCGGCGGTTCATTTCGCCCTACAAAAAGTATGTTGTCGGAGCAATAGGTCTTAATCTGCTGTCGGCAATATTCAATGTCTTCTCTTTTTCACTTCTTATACCGATTCTGAACATCCTGTTCAAGACTGGAGAGTCAGAAAAAGTATATCATTTTATGGAATGGGGAAGCGGAGAGCTGAAAGACGTTGCCGTAAATAATTTCTATTATTACGTATCCGAACTGATAGAAACATTCGGTCCTGCCACTACTTTACTTTGGCTGGGACTTTTCCTTGCAGGAATGACCCTGCTGAAAACCGCATGCTATTTTGGTTCTACAGCCATCATGATTCCGCTTCGTACCGGTGTAGTACGCGATATCCGCATCATGGTTTATTCAAAGGTAATGTACCTCCCACTCAGCTTCCTATCTGACGAACGAAAAGGTGACATCATCGCCCGTATGAGCGGCGACGTTGGCGAAATAGAAAACTCCATCACCAGCTCACTCGATATGTTGCTGAAAAATCCGATTCTTATCATTTCATATTTTGCAACCCTGATAGTAACCAGCTGGCAGCTCACCCTGTTTACCATCATCGTACTGCCGGGTATGGGATGGATCATGGGTCGTGTAGGACGTAAACTGAAACGCCAGTCACTCGAAGCCCAGAACAAATGGAGTGAAACCATGTCACAGCTGGAAGAAACATTGGGCGGAATGCGTATTATCAAGGCATTTATTGCTGAAGAAAAGATGATAAACCGTTTCGTGAAATGTAGTAACGAATTCCGCGACGCGACCAATCGTGTAGCCATGCGCCAGAGCCTTGCCCACCCGATGAGTGAATTTTTGGGAACTGTACTCATCGTACTTGTACTATGGTTCGGCGGTTCGCTTATCTTGAGCGCGAACTCTACCATTAATGCTTCTACCTTTATTTTCTATATGGTGATACTTTACAGCATCATCAACCCGTTGAAAGATTTCTCCAAGGCAAGTTACAATATCCCGAAGGGACTCGCTTCAATGGAACGTGTAGACAAGATTCTGAAAGCTCCAAACAACATTGTAGAACGTACCGATGCCGAACATATCAGCGAAATGAAAGAAGGACTGGAGTTCCGCAATATATCGTTCAGCTACGGCACACACGAAGTACTCCACGACGTCAGCCTGAAAGTACGCAAAGGACAGACTATTGCACTGGTAGGACAGAGTGGTTCAGGAAAGTCAACACTAGTCGATTTAGTTCCCCGCTTTCACGATGTGCAGGCTGGTGAAATTCTGATAGACGGAAAAAATATTAAAGATCTGGTAGTAAAAGACCTCCGCGGACTGATAGGTAATGTAAATCAGGAAGCCATCCTGTTCAACGACAGTTTCTTCAACAACATTGCTTTCGGTGTAGACAATGCCACCATGGAACAAGTCGTTGCCGCTGCCAAGATAGCCAATGCCCACGATTTCATTATGGAAAGTGAAAAAGGCTACGACACCAACATCGGCGACCGCGGCTGCCGTCTTTCAGGAGGACAGCGTCAACGTATCTCGATAGCCCGTGCCATCTTGAAAAACCCAGCCATCTTGATTCTGGACGAAGCTACTTCTGCCCTTGATACAGAAAGTGAACGTCTGGTACAAGAAGCTTTGGAACGTTTGATGAAGACCCGCACTACTATTGCTATCGCACATCGCTTGTCGACTATCAAGAATGCCGACTGCATTTATGTACTCTATGAAGGCCGTATCGTAGAAAGCGGCAAACACGAAGAGCTGCTTCAGAAAAACGGTTACTATAAACGTTTGAACGATATGCAGGCTCTGTAGATTCTTACCATACCAAACGCATAATATGCCAAAAGGTCTTGTATAAAAAAGAAAAGTACAAGACCTTTTATTTTTTTCTCTACAAATTTTACTTCTTTTTTTGTACAATAGGTTCTATGGATTTGTACGAAAAATAAAAAAAGATGAGGATGTTTTTAGAAAAAGAACAAGTAATTATAAATAAACATCTAAGAAGAGTTTGTTTTCTAATTAATTTTTCTTCTATCTGCGAAGTATATACATCTTTTAAATATACCATCCTTACCTAACAAAAAACAAAAAGACAAGCAGTATTTTAAGAAAAGAACATTTTATATATAAAAAGCAAAAGTTTACATATGAAACATATCAATATAAACATTTTAAAGGGACAAAATTGTGTTTATCTAGTAAAAACTATAACTTTGTAAACAAAATAATTTATCGGATTATTCATTCAGTAATCCAAGCCACCCGCTTAGTTAAAAAATAAACAAATATGAATAAAATTCCTATATTTTTTTGTTTTGACAAAAATATGGTAATGCCAGCTGGTGTATGTATTACTTCAATGCTTTTAAACAAGCACACAAATACCTACTATGATTTCTTCATTTTATATAATGAAGAAAATCTTTCATCAGAATATAGAAGCCAAATTTTAAAAATACAAGATTTTTATTCTAAAGATTGTCGTGTTTCTTTTTTTAACGTAGGAGAATCATTTAAAAATGCCTATGAAGTAAGAAATATCACAGTTAGTACTTATTATCGTTTATTAGTTCCTGAATTAATAGATCAAATAAATAGTTTACATCAAACTGATTATCAAACAATAATTTATTTAGATGTTGATACAATAATAGAATGTGACCTGTCAGCTGTTTTAGCTTTAGCACAATCAAAAGTAGATACTTGTTTATTAGGTGTATGTGAATCACCAACATATTGTAATGTAAATACATCTTACTGGGAAAAAATAGGTTGTGACCCTTCTTCTTACATTAATGCAGGAGTACTCATCATGAATATCCCTGCCTTACAAAAGATGAATTTTACCTCCCAATGCTTATTGCATAAAAATAAAAAATATACATATCAAGATCAAGACATTATAAATATTGTATGCAAAGGGAAAATAGAATTTTTACCTTTAAAATACAACTATACATCACTATTATACTCATTATCTATAGAAAATGAGAAATTTAAGAATATAAAAGCTAAAGAAATTGCAGAATGCTCTAATTGTATTATACATTATACAGGCAATAAACCCTGGAATAATTTTTGTTTAAGAGCAGAATACTGGTGGTACTATTATAAACATTCTATTTTCAAAGATGAAAATTTCTATATAAGGAATTATCAAGTTATGTCAAAAAAAATATTACTAGATTATTCTTACAAAGAAGTTAAAAAAATATTCCTAAAAAAATTTAAAGCAAAATATTTCCATATCCCCAAAAATAAAAACAATGCCTAATTCAACATGTAAAGTTAGTATAATAGTTCCAAATTATAATTACGAACGATATTTAAAAGAGCGTATTAATTCTATTTTAAATCAAACATATACTGATTATGAATTAATCCTTTTAGACGATGCATCAACTGATAACAGTGCAGAATTACTTGCAAAATATAAAAACCATCCAAAAGTTTCACATGTCATTATCAATAAAGAAAATAGTGGAAGCCCCTTCAAACAATGGATGAAAGGAATTCTGCTGGCAAAAGGCGAATGGATATGGATAGCAGAAGCCGATGACTCATCAAAACCCAACTTTTTGGAAACGTGTATAGAGCAAATAGAAAAAGAAGAAAATATATCATTTGTTTATACCGGCTCTAATTTTATGGATCAAAATAGCCAAATACTAGAAGGAGATTTTAATAAATGGAATGGAAGAGATAAAATTAAAGTAGCAACATTCCCTGGCAAAAACTTAGCCGAACATAATTTATATTGGAGAAATACAATTATAAATGCCAGTGCTGCTGTATTCTCAAAAAACAATGCCCTAATACTACAAAATGAAGATTTTCTAGAAATGAAAAATTGTGGTGATTGGCTTTTTTGGTTTCGAATGGCATTGTTAGGTAAAGTAACTGAAATATATCAAAATCTAAACATTTACCGACACCATCAATCTCAAACAAAAAAAGGATTAGCAACAGGTCGTCTATGGGAAGAATTATTTCCAACTATTTTATATATGGAAAAGTACCTTCCTACAATTAGTAAATATAAGCGTAAATTATGTCATGCATCTATTTATAGACAAATACGTAAAACAAAAAATAGAGAAATAAAAAGAAAGTTGCAAGCTGCATACAAAAAAGCATTTAAGTCAAATCCAACTCTCGATTACTATTTTCTAAAGCTAAATCTTCACTTAAGTTTCATACCTTGGATTCTGACAGAAGACAGAGATCGTTTGCGGAAGAAGTAAATTACTTCTTCCGCAAATAATAATACATTTTCAATTTTAACGGAAGCATATATTTTTTCATAAAAGATCTCCTTCTCTCTCGCCAACAATATTCAGGTTTAAATATTTTTATCCCATATGTATAATATATACTTTGACGGGGGAAATATACTCTCCTTATTTTCCCTTTATAAATATAAGATAAAAACTGCCAAACATTTATTTTCGTCAAGACACGGTAATAATTAGACCCATCTTCGTAAATACCTAATTTATCGAATGTTGAAAATTTGATCTTACAGGGCATCTCTGAAAAAGCTCTTAAATAAAGACTTCCCCAAACAGACATCGCCTGTGAAAAATCTATATAATCATAAGCCCTTATTAATTGAGCAAATTGTTGTAAAGTACTTATATTATCCTCTACAATTTCTTGGGATTGCGTATATTTTAGATCTTTAAACTTAGGCTTTATACCACCCTCTTCATAATAATATCCTTTGGTAGAGGCATACAATGATGCAGAATAATATTGCTCTAATAATGTCACTATATCAGACTTATAGAGATTAGAACCATAAAAGCTATGAAATATTCCATAACGTGGAGCTAAACTTTCCGGTGCACACCCCAAATAAAATCCTTCCACCAACTGTCCACCTTCATTAGTAAGCATTCTATTTATCATCAGACGAGAAGTTCCTACCCATCCAATATCTACCAAAGCCTGCTTTTCGAGATCGAACAAACCCTCTTGAGTAAAATAATCAATGAGAATTTTACGTTCCTGTTGTGCTTTCTTTAAAATCATTTTTTTTATTTCAGTCGACTGTAAGACTTCAAAGAACAGATCTTCTTGCTCAGGGGTCAATATTTGTTTAAAAGTTATTCGATTAGTAAATGCATCTCCAAGTTCTTCTAAAGTGACATGAAGTCCATCAAGTATATCTTTTACCTTAACTTTATAATGATAAAAAGAAGTGATTCCTTTATTCTCATATATTTCTTCACGACTTAATGAATAAATGCTAGGTAAAAACAAAGAATAACGAGAAACAAATAAATAATTCAATTTAATTTCTGGATATCCCATCTGGACAACCTCAGCTATTTTATACAAGATATATCCATCTCGTGATAGAAAATGTAGTTTTGTTATTCCCAAATCCTTTGCTTTCCTAAAAAGGAAATCTACATAAGGATAATATAAAGAAGCAATAAAATCAGTAGCATTGTCGATATTATCACTTTTTTTCTGCAATGAAAGTCGTGTTGCACGCTGTAATCCTATCAAGACAGAAAGATCTGAATAAAAAGGGAAAAAAGTTGATGAAGATAATATAAATTGTTCTATAGGCGTATAATCAGAGTGAACCAATGTTGCTTTTATTCCTCTTTTTACTGCCTTCTTATAATCGCTATATAAATTATCACCATAGTGCTCCCATAAAGTAATAGAATTAAAATCTTTGCGTACTATTTCATATAAAGTTCCTTCACTTTTGGTAGCCTGATATTCACACGAAACAAAAACCTTATCATCAATATCAGCACACCCTTCTTCAAGAAGTTTAGATTTTAAAACATGCTCAGGCAAATACATATCAGAAATAAAACAGATAGTATAACCTTCATTACGTTTCTGCGCAATCAGCTGTTTTATTTCACTAACAGCGACAAGCTCTGTCAACTCTAACTGAGTTTCCATTGCTATAAGCTGTTCAACATTCCATTTGGGAAAAGAAACCGAATCAAATTCGGTATATATATCCTCTAGCTTTAGATAATTATCTTTTAAGCGAATCATTGCCTTTTGTTCCGCTTCTTTACGCCATTGAAAGAATGAATTTTGCAAAGATTGATTTTGAGGATATATACGTTTAGATAAAAGATAAAAAATATTATCTGGACTACCACATTTACGAACCAATGTCGTATCAAATATATCAAATGAAGCTAATTTCATAATTTTTTTCACCAAATATAATCATACAATTTTAGTCTATCACGCTTTATAGTAACCAGCCACGGGCAAATGAATCTTAAATACTTATTCAGATGGAAAAGTTTCAAATCGGAGGCTTTTCCTCCTAGACGTTCGCTTAAATACCTGCTAAGTTCTATTCTTTTGTCTGCATCATTTACTTTCTTTATTTTACGGTATATCATACCATGAGCCAATCGACGTTTGTATTTTTTCATCTCAGGAAAAGTCTTTTCCATCAAAAAAAGGACATCAATATCTTCCTTTATACGATTACCTAGCCTAACACCTTCTACACTGACTTTTGCAGTATGTTGACGGAACTTATTTAGCTGAGCATAAATTTCAAACATATCTCCTTGCAGAAGCATTTGAAACCAGAAAACCCAATCACCGCTATACCTCATGTTTACAAAAGAAGAATCGAATAAATTAATAGCATAAGAACGACGAAACAAAACTCCACTAGCATTGATAACACAATTGTTCCAATACATATTATGTTCCGCATAAGCTTTTCCCGGAAATCTACAAGCAGATACAGCTGGCTTATTCTTTCCCCAGTAATTAGCTTCTTGCGGCAATATCCTGCCATTCTCATCTATATATTTCGAAGCAGTCATACACACAGATATATTGGAATATTTCTGAACCTGCTCCACACAAGTTTCCAAAAACGTAGACTCGCACAAATCATCTGCTTCTGCTATCCAAATCCATTCGCCTTTTGCCAGCAGAATTCCTTTCATCCATTGTTTGAAGGGACTTCCTGTGTTTTGTTCATTTACAACCAAATGAGAAACATGAGGATTGTTCTTATATTTGTCAAGAATCTCTAAACTGTTGTCTGTAGAAGCATCATCCAAAAGTATAAGTTCAAAGTCTTGAAAAGTCTGATTCAAGATTGACGTCAAGCGTGCATCCAAATAACGTGCATAATTATAATTAGGAACGACAACACTAACCAATGGAACTTTTTCATTCATAAACACAAAAGATATCTGCCAACCAATAAATCTATATACTATTATTTATCAATAATATTTAAATACTTACTTCGTTTCAGCCCCAATGTATAGGGAAGAAAATGTATAAAACGATGCAAACGAGGTTTCCAATTATTTAAAACATTTTCTCCTTTCCAAGGTGTCAAATCTTGATACTCAAAATACAAATGTCTTAATGGATGCATACAATGATATTGCCAAGGCTTACGCGAAGAATAATGCAATATTGCAGGATGTAAAATAGTATCTATATACGGTGGACACCAATCGGCTGTTTTACCTTTTGGAACACGATAAGCACCTTCTTGCACATTCCACTTCATATCGACCAATACTCTATGCTCATGTAACAAGCCGTTTAATAAATCCTGATCGTTATATAACACACGCTCCGGATTATCTTTATAATAAGTCTTACATTGCTGCTCGATATTATGCTTCCGCCAATAATCCAAATTCAATAATAATACTCCTCCATTAAAATAATTATATGAAAGATCGTACCCCAAACGATTACAATGCACCGGATTAACGGTAAAATCGTCTGGAACACCAGCCAATGCTTTACCTTCCAGATTTGTATTCCAAAAATCATCTAACGGTTTCAAAACCAAAATATCACTATCCAGATAAAGAGCTTTCTTCACTGAATCAGGAAGTAAAGAAGCCAAAAGACAACGATAAAATACAACCATAGGCAACCTTTGTCCTTCCCAGCGTATAGCATATCCTTCCAATTTTTCCTGAGGAACTTCATAAAAAGCAATAGAAGCTCCATACGTTATCGCTAAGTCCGACAAAACCGTACGGTCTGCTTCCGACAGTCCATTGGCAACTACATGCACTGTAATATCCGAAGGTGTATCATTTTTTAAGATAGAAACCATTGTTACAGCACAAAAACGTACAAACTTATGATCAATGGTAAATACTATATGCTTCATATCTTCCAATTATTTATTCAAGTTCTTGAAAAAATCTGCCATTGTATGGTCTTCGTGTATATATCCGTCTGCCTGTAAGCGGCCGAAGACACGACTTCCTATCACACGGTCGTATTCCTCATTCAGTTTTCCTTCTTTATACAAGCCATAAAAATAGCGCCAGTGACGTCCACCATGTTTACTGGGATTCTGCTCCAACTGCTTTCCGCCATTAATCATTTTCTCCAGAAACTGCTGACGACCTCGGATATTATAATGATAAATACGGATATCACTTTTGCCGGAACGCTTGGGGAGCATGGCTACCTTATGGTTTCCCATCGAAATCTGGATGTATCCACGGGTACGGTGCATTACCTTAGGTATCTGACGAGCAAACAATGAATAGATCGATAAATCATATTTTGCAATATCTTCAACCGGGTCGACCGTGTAGCTCCATGCTTCAAAGTTTTTTCCTTCTTCGGGATATACACAGTACATGGCACATTTTATCACGTTTGCCGAAGTCTGCTGCAACGTATCTTTTAAAGAAGATGATGCAGGATACCAGAACTCATCGGCATCGGCATTAATTACCCAGTCGGCTTTATAAACAGTCTTGGCACGCCACACCATACGGTCTACCCATACTTTCTGACGATAATCGGTAGCTTTCTCTTCTATTATTTCTTTTATCCACCCCTTTTCCTGATACTTACGCAGTATTTCAGGAGTCTTGTCTGTGGAATTGTTGTCTGTTACGATAAAAAAATCGACCCCTTTCTGCTTATGGAAAATCAGGTTTTGCTCCAGAATGTCTTCTTCATTCTTTACCAGTAGTGTCATGCATACTACCGGATTTTTTACTTTGCACAAGGAGAAAGGCATCTCTGCTATCGCACAGGCTACCTTTTTTAAAAGCAACAACAGGTTCATAAAGCTATCGTTTTTTAATTAATGGGAACTTTTGTCCAGCCTTCAGGATAAATATAGGGTGTTTCTGTATGACGGAACCAGCGCTCAGGCACAATTACTGTCTTGTCTTTGTGTGGATCGAGCCATGCACCCCACCAGCTAAATGTACTGTTACATATAATATGACGACGACAATGACTCATCAGCATCATGTCCTGCCAGCTGTCATTACCTTTATTCCAGTCGATATATACGGCATTGTCGAGCGGAAGATTTTCTTTCACCCATGCCAAATCGTCTGAAAACACATAAAAAACCGGATTGTCCAGCTGCTTCTTGATTGCGGCAATTGCGTTCCGATAGTAAGGAAGCTGGCATACGCTTCCTGTATTTTCCCAATGCTTTGGTTCCAGATAATCTCCCCGCCGTATATGAAGCGATACAGCATTCAAGTCAGCGTCCATACGTGCCGCCATTTCCTTAGAACGTTCACTGGCCTGAGTCATATCGAATGTAAAAGCTTTACGGACATCTGTTTCGATATCGGCAAAAAAACGTTCCGACTGGTAAAATCCTTTGAAGTAAACCAATGGCCAGGCATAGCTTTTCCAAAACGATTTCAATTCCTTCTGCTTGCGCTCCAGTATGGTCTTGAAGAACAGAAACTCCAGTATCTTCTTACCAGTACGGTTCATGCAGAACTCTACATGGGGCAAGGCAAATACTCGGTTCATCTCGTACCCGTGATGCACATGGTAATGCATCATATCCGATAAGTCTATCTTTGTATAAGGAAAGAGTTTCTTCATTTTCAGATAGAAGGCATATATAAACATCTGGTTGCCTAAGCCACCTGTCATTTTTATTAATCTCATATTTGGGCGTTGTTATACTTCAAAATCAGTTTCAAACATTCGTTGGCATCGAAGCCTCTTGCCTTGGCATATTCATCGGCAAGAATAGCAAACATTTCCGGCGTTCCCGGAAGACGTTCAAAGTTACGGCATCCTTCTTCCATATCGACCGTGCGGAAACGGATACGGTTCAGGTCTATTATTTCTACCTCTACACCTTTGTCTGTATGCCAGAACAGGATATTCCCTCGCGAATAGTCTTTATGCAGATATCCTTTCTCATGGAGTGCAGCCGTTGTACGGGCAATGGCACGCAAAATTTCTTCTTGACCGGGGAAATCACCTCGCATCAGATTGACATACGAATACGGGCATTCCGACTTCAGACTGACATAATAGCTGCGTGTGAAAAGCAGTCCGTTACGCTCGGTATAATAGGCTACTGGAGTAGGACTTCCGATTCCTTCCCGACGGAGCATTTCGGCATACTCAAACGAACGTTGTGCTTTCGACGAACGGAACACTCCGTATGCGATACGGTTTATCAAGTTGGGAACACGGAAGGACTTGATTACGACTTTCGTTCCGTACCAGTCCATTTCACGCAGTTCGTTGCGTCCTTTATAAATCACCGTTCCACTATCGTATTTAAACAGAGCAGGCAGGGCTTTTACATAACTCGTCAATGTGCAAAAGCCCGCATCGACATAAACTTTACGCGGATGAAACAAACGGTAAATACGGTTCAACAAGACCGACCATGAACGACGGTAACGGAGCGGTCCTCCCAGTTCACGCTCGAAGAACTCCGGATGACGGGCATTCAGCGTTTTCACAACGTGACGCTTCAGCGATCTGTCTGTTACTCTTTTCGACACATTGCGTATGCGATAATGCAAACCTATTTCCGGTAAGCGAACAACTTTTCCCCCGTTTTTCAAAACGGCAATCCAGAATTCCCAGTCTTCACGCGCAATAATACCTTCACAATATCCTCCTGCACGCTCCCATTCTACCTTCCGATAAAGCGCACAAGTATCCATGATATTTTTTCTCGCCAATAAATGCAAGGAAAAAGGAGGCAGTTTCCATTCGCCCGTCCGTTCTCCAAAAAAATCGGCACGAGGAGCAACCACCTTTACAGAGGGATCTATCAAAATTTCTTTTACCGAATCGGCTATTAAACCGGGTTCGATAAGATTATCCGCATCAACAGGCAGAATAAATTCTCCTTTCGCCAACCGGACAGCATGATTTCGGGCTGCACAGGCTCCCCCGTTAGGTTGTGTATAGGCACGTACACGTTTGTCTTTCTCGGCATAGCTGCATGCAATACGGTACGAGGCATCTTTCGAGCCATCGTCTACCACCACCACTTCAAAGTTTGGATAAACGGAAGCCAGTATAGAGTCGAGTGTTTCCGGTAAAAAAGACTCCATATTATATACGGGTACTACAACCGAAACCAAAGGGGATTTATCCATATGTACAATCATTAAATCTTATCGAGTCCTTTCGTATATTTCAACCAATAATATTTCAAGGGGTTCTTATATTTCAACTGTTTCCACGGGCGACTTCCGTGCGGACGATGCCAGACAGGAAGAGTGGTAAACAGATAGTTCTGAAAACCTTGTTTCAGGGCTTCGTGTGAAATGGTTACATCAAACCAGTTTTTTGTCGGGTCGAGCTGACGGAAATCGAAAGCACGAAGAAACTCCGGCGTAAGCAGTGAGCAACAGAAACTGCAATGTTTCTTTTCCGGATATACCTTGCCTTCATTACCTTTGGCATGCAAATATGGATAGTTGATAACTCCATTCTCGTCTACAGTTACGGCTGCCGCAATGGCACATCCGCTACGTGCTGCTGCTCCGTCGTACAGATCCTGTAAGGTGTTCTTCTTTACTACAACATCCGACTCTACAATAAGCAGACCTGCATCGTCGGCAATAGCCTCTTGCTGAGAGCGTTGAAGTACCAGCAGATAGTTTGGAGAAGGATGAGTTGTAATGTCGGATAAATTGACCAGACGAAAATTCAATTCTTTGGAAGCTTCCTCCAGACGTTTGGTGTTCTCTTCTGTACTGAAGTCATTGTACACTGTATAAGTAAAAGGAACTTTAATGTCGGAAGCTAAAATGGCACGCACTGTTTCGAGAGTAAAATCTATCGAATCTTTTACTGGAGTTATGATATGCAAACATTTCATATGAACATCATTATTAAAGTACAAAGGTAGATAAATTACCAACACTAGGTAGACAAAATACCAACATTTTTCAAATCTACACAAAGATTTCATTTCATCCAATTATAAATGTAAAAAATACTACCTTTGCACGACTTTAGAAAAAGCAAGTATGAAAGTTATCGTTGACAATAAAATACCTTATATAAAGGAAGCTATCGAAGCGCTCGCCGATGAAGTGGTTTATTTGCCGGGAAAAGAAATTACTCCGGAAGTCGTAAAAGATGCTGATGCACTGATTACCCGTACACGTACTCGCTGCGACCGTACCTTGCTGGCTGGCAGTAAGGTAAAGTTTATTGGAACGGCCACCATCGGATTCGATCATATCGACACGGCTTATTGTCACGAAGCAGGTATTACATGGAGCAACTGTCCGGGATGTAACGCCGGTGCTGTTGAACAGTATCTGCATTCATCATTATTACTGTTAGAGCAGGAAAAGAGCATCACACTGAAAGATGCTTGTCTAGGCATTGTCGGAGTAGGACATGTAGGCAGCCGCATCCAGCAACTGGCAGAGCGTTTAGGAATGCGTGTGCTCCTGAATGACCCTCCTCGGGCCGATCATGGAGAAAAAGGATTTGCCGATTTGCATACACTGGCATGCGAATGTGATATCATAACTTTTCACACACCACTGGAAAGAAGTGGAAAATATCAGACTTATCACTTGGCAAATGAATCTTTTTTCAACCAGCTGGAAAAGAAACCGTACATAATTAATACGTCACGCGGAGAAGTTATAGAAACTGAGGCGATTCTGAATGCTTTATCTGCCGGGAAAATATCTGGAGCTATAATCGATGTGTGGGAAAATGAACCGAATATTAACCTTGAGCTGTTAGATAAAGTATTTATCGGCACTCCACACATTGCCGGATATTCTGCCGACGGAAAAGCAAATGCTACCCGAATGATACTGGAATCATTTTGTCGTTTCTTCGGAAAAGAAATGAAATTCTCTATTGTTCCTCCCGAACAACCGCATGTACCTTACGACAGCAACGAAAACGTCCGCCAGTTACAGATGTACAATCCGCACCTGGACTGTGAAGTCTTGCGTGCACACCCGGAAACATTCGAACAACTGCGTAGCGAATACCATTTACGACGGGAATGAAAGCAAACGTTCTATCACTTGTGGATAGTATGTGTATTCCAGTGCATGCACGCGCTGAGCAAGGGTTTCGACGGTATCATCGGATAAAACGGGACATTTCGTCTGAAAAATAATATCTCCCTGATCGTAATGTTCATTAATATACTGAATAGTAATACCACTTTCATGTTCACCCGACGCCAGAACTGCTTCATGAACGTGCATACCATACATTCCTTTTCCTCCAAATTTAGGAAGTAACGAAGGGTGTATATTTACTATTTTATGTGCATAATCATGCAATATATCTTCTGGAATACGCGACAAAAAACCTGCCAGTACGACAAAATCGACTTTGAAGCTTTTTAAAACCTCAAGTCCCTTACCCGCAACAAAATCCTGTGGAATTATGATCTCGCATGGAACATTCAGGATATGAGCACGCTCAACAACACGGGCGGTAGGACGTGAGGCTATCACAACTGCTACTTCCACCGTAGCATGACCACTGAAATAACGGATAATGCGTTCGGCATTTGTTCCTTCACCCGAAGCTAAAATGGCAATTTTTTTCATTGATTCACCTTTTTTGTGCACATAATATATAAAATTGTGCAAAGAAATTGCATTTATTTGGCTGAATATTTGTATAGAACGAGAAATATTTATTCCTTTGCACCGAAAAATAATTAAAATTATTCTATTTATAAACTTAAAACAAGAAAATTATGTCTGAAATCGCATCAAAAGTACAGAAAATTATCGTTGATAAATTGGGCGTAGAAGAATCAGAAGTTACTCCAGCAGCTAGCTTCACTAACGACCTGGGTGCTGACTCTTTGGATACAGTAGAATTGATCATGGAATTCGAAAAAGAATTCGGTATCTCTATTCCTGACGATCAGGCAGAAAAGATCCAGACTGTAGGCGACGCTATCTCTTACATCGAAGCTAACGCAAAATAATTTAATTCTACTTTTATGGAATTAAAGAGAGTAGTGGTAACAGGTCTTGGTGCGCTCACACCGATAGGTAATACTGTTCCTGATTTCTGGAACAACCTTATCAATGGAGTAAGCGGAGCAGGGCCTATTACTCATTTCGATGCATCTAAGTTCAAGACTCAGTTTGCTTGCGAAGTAAAGAACTTCAATGTGAACGATTTTATCGATCGCAAGGAAGCTCGTAAGATGGACTTGTATACACAATATGCCATCACTGCTGCAAAGGAAGCTGTAGCTGATTCCGGAATTGATGTCGAAAAAGAAGATTTGAATAAAATCGGAGTTATTTTCGGAGTAGGTATCGGAGGACTTCATACTTTCGAAGAAGAAGTTCTGAATTATGCACAGACTAAAGATACTATCGGTCCGCGCTTCAGTCCGTTCTTCATCCCGAAAATGATTGCAGACATAGCATCTGGTCATATTTCTATGATTTATGGCTTCCATGGACCTAACTTCACTACTACTTCTGCGTGTGCATCATCATCAAATGCTATCGGTGAAGCTTTCAACCTGATTCGTTTGGGTAAAGCTAACATGATCGTTGCAGGAGGTGCTGAAGCAACAATCTATCCGGCTGGAGTAGGAGGTTTTAACTCTATGAATGCATTGTCTACACGTAATGACGACCCGACTCATGCTTCACGTCCGTTCAGCGCAAGCCGCGACGGTTTCGTAATGGGAGAAGGAGCCGGATGTCTGATTCTGGAAGAACTGGAGCACGCTAAAGCACGTGGCGCGAAGATTTATGCCGAACTGGCCGGAACAGGTGCTTCTGCCGACGCTTATCATATAACAGCCTCTCATCCGGAAGGTCTGGGTGCGAAACTGGTTATGACAAACGCTCTGGAAGATGCAGGTATGCAACCGGAAGATATCGACTATATCAACGTACACGGTACTTCTACACCAGTAGGAGATATTTCAGAAGTAAAAGCTATTCAAGCTCTGTTCGGAGAGCATGCTTATAAGCTGAATATCAGTTCTACTAAATCAATGACAGGTCACTTACTGGGAGCTGCCGGAGCTGTAGAAGCTATTGCCAGCGTACTGTCTGTGAAAAATGACATTGTTCCTCCAACAATCAACCACGAAGAAGGTGATAACGACGAACAAATCGACTATAACCTGAACTTCACATTCAATAAGGCACAACATCGTACTGTTCGTGCTGCATTGAGCAATACATTCGGTTTTGGTGGACACAATGCATGTGTAATCGTAAAAAAATACACTGAATAAACTGTGTTTAGCAATATAACTGATAAGATAAGACTTCTTTTCCGCAAGGATAAGGAGCCTTATCTTTGTTTTTACAAAATGCTCGGATTTTATCCGAGAAATATAGAAATCTACCAACAGGCCTTGTTGCATAAATCGTCTTCAATAAAAGCCGGTAAAGGACGATTACTGAACAACGAACGACTTGAATTTCTGGGTGATGCCATTCTGGATGCCATAGTTGCCGATATCGTATATAAAAAATTCGAAGGTAAACGAGAAGGTTTCCTTACGAATACACGTTCCAAGATCGTACAACGCGAAACCTTGAACCGTGTAGCCGTAGAAATAGGACTGGATAAACTGATAAAATACACTACACGCCAGTCTTCACATAACAGTTATATGTGTGGAAACGCTTTCGAAGCACTTATCGGAGCTATTTATCTGGACAGGGGATATCGTGCATGCAAGAAGTTCATGGAAGAACGTATCATCAACCAATACCTGAACTTAGAAAAAATATCACGCAAGGAAGTCAACTTCAAGTCGAAACTGATAGAATGGAGTCAGAAAAACAAGTTCTGTGTAGAGTTTAACCTGATAGAACAATCACTCGACAGTGATCAGAATCCGATTTTTGAAACGCAAATTACCGTAGAAAATATTCCGGCAGGTACAGGCAAAGGATATTCTAAAAAAGAATCCCAGCAAGAAGCTGCACATGCAACGCTGACTAAAATAAAAGGCGACCCACAATTTATTGACGCCATTTTTGCAGCTAAAGCAGAAAGAGAAAAAGCAGCAGAAACTGCCGAATCGGAAAATACAACAGCTATACACGAAGAAGCTATAGCAGTCGAAGAAAGTATTAGCGTTCGGGAAGAGGAAATTCCAGAAGAGCACTTCGTAGATACTGAACGTATTATTGCAGAGGCTGAGGAAGTTGCTTTCCGTGAAAGCAAATAAAAACAAACGAGTCAGAAGTTGTAGTCTAATGGACTTTCCAACTTCTGACTCGTTTGTTTTTCAGTATAATATTTCACTACATATTTTTCTATAAGAAACGTCTTTAAGAATTACTTTTTTATCTCCATCAAGTAGGTAAAGTGATGGCATTGCTTTTAAATCATACAAGCAACGTTGCTTAATTTCTTCACGGTCAGTTCCAACAATCCACTCCTTGGGCAATTCACTTATAGTTGTCTTCCATACATCTAAATTTCCTTCTGTATATATAGCTAGAACAGTAAGATTTCCAGCATCAACCTCTTGCTGAAGCAATTTATCATGTAGCATTTCCATCATGACATCATGGCAACTTGGACATTCTGGATCATAAAAAACTAATAAAAGCCGATTCTTATTAACCCTTGTCTGATACAATGTATGCCTACTGCCATCCGGAAGATAATATATAAAATTCATAGCCCTCTGACCAGGAGAATTCTGATTTATCAACTGTAGAGTAAATAGTAACGAACTCTTTTTTAAGTCATCTACATATTTACTTTCTAACATACGTTTCAAAAACAGGACATATAGACCTTCATTATAATAAGGTGAGTTTGGATTATACAAATAATCTTCCATCATCTGTAGAAATATTTTTTGTGCATAAGCCTGCTGTTCTAAACCACCACAAAAGTTATCTATACATTCTACTTGCTGCCTCTCAGCTAATGTCCCATCTGCCAATATAGCTAAAAAATCAACTATACCCTGTTCTGTTATATTCCGATTATTTACTAACGCCGTATCTGCAAAATTAAAATTATCCCAATAATGCGCTATCAGATAAGCTTTACGCTCTTCTGGCTGTGTAAGCATTGCAGGTATTTCAGGAAAAGGGAAAAATGATCTTATCTTTTCTTGCTGTTGTACTATTTCTTTATTAACAGAATTCTTCTCTTCTTGCACTTTATGATAACAAGAAGTGATTCCCAATATTAACCAAGCATATATCCCAAAACAATTAAACTTACCCCATTTCTTATTATGAATTATTTCCTTCATACTTTCCATTATTTCTTGTGGGACAAATTCATTTATTAAAAATATCTGTATCCTAAATAAGGGAAATTTATAACACAAATGACATCTCCACCATTATTACGGAGAAAATATATAAGCCATTTACTCCCTATCCAAAACAGATTCCCATTCTTCGTCCTTGAATAACCAAATCGTGTTCCTCTGTTACTAATTTCAATTTTCCAGCTACCTCACTTAAAGGTACAGAAGTTATTTCTGAACCTCTCAAAGAAACCATTCGACCAAATTGTCCACTTGCAATCAGCTCTGTAGCATGTCCTCCCATACGAGTAGCTAAATTACGGTCGAAAGCTGTAGGGCCTCCCCCACGCTGTATATATCCCAACACCGTTTCACGGGTTTCAAAGCCTGTTTCATATTCTATTTCCTCTGCAATATACTGTGCAGCTTTCTTACCTCCCAGTGTAGGAATACCTTCTGCAACTACTACGATGGAATAAGGCTTACCCTTCTTCAGGCGGTTAATAATAGTATCACCGATACGATGTATATCGAAAGGAATCTCCGGCAACAGAATAATATCTCCTCCACCTGCCATACCTGAATAAAGTGCTATCCATCCCGCTTTATGTCCCATGACTTCGATAACCATCACACGCTGATGTGCACTAGCAGTAGAGTGTAATCGGTCTATTGCTTCAGTAGCAATGCTTACAGCAGAATCAAAGCCAAAAGAGATATCGGTACCCCACACATCATTATCAATCGTTTTAGGTACAGTCACGACATTTACTCCAGTTGCAGCCAATTTGGCAGCAGTCTTTTGTGTACCGTTTCCACCAATACACACAACACAATCCAGCTTGCGCTCACGAATTGTTTTCAACATCATGGCTGGCTTATCTTCCGAAACAGGTACATTTGCTCTATTCTTAAAAGGCTTCTCACGCGATGTTCCCAATATGGTTCCGCCCATGCTCAGCAGTCCAGTCAGAGAGTTCTCATCCAATGGAATAATATCGTTATCCAGCAAACCACGAAATCCACTGCGTATTCCGTAAACTTCCATCCCATAATGGCTGATTGCCGTTTTGCAAACTCCTCTGATAGTTGCATTTATACCAGGGCAGTCGCCTCCCGATGTTAAGATTCCTATTCTCATAACCTTTAAATTTTCACTACTTGTGGTAAAGTTATAAGAAAAAAGTGTAGATTTGTGATTTCTGAAAGGAAAAATCTCTATTTGAAAGAGAAATAGCCTAACTTTGCAGATAAAGATATAGATAAGAAAAAGAAAAATATAAATAAATGGTTTCAACAAAGTTAATCGGAAAGCTATTTGTTTCGCGACAAAAGGAAATAGACCGGTACGCGAAGGAGGCAGAAGCTATCCAGGAACATGTGTTCCGAAAACTTATACAAACCGCCGCCGCTACGGAATGGGGAAAGAAATATAATTATGCCAACATACGTACATACACTGATTTTCAGCGTGTACCTATACAACAATATGATGATGTAAAAGGTTATGTAGACCGTATGCGACATGGAGAGAAAAACATTTTATGGCCCGGACAGGTAGTATGGTATGCTAAATCATCGGGAACAACCAACGATAAAAGTAAATTCATCCCTGTCAGCAAAGACGGATTACGCCATATTCACTATAAGGGAGGAACAGATGCTGTAGCCCTTTATCTGCGATCAAACCCTCAAAGTAATTTCTTTTCGGGAAAAGGGCTGATTTTAGGAGGAAGCCACAGCCCTAATTATAATCTGAAAGATAGTCTGGTAGGTGACTTGTCGGCTATTCTGATACAAAATATTAATCCATTAGTAAACTTCATCCGCGTACCGAGCAAAGAAATAGCATTGTTAAGCGAATTTGAAGAAAAAGTAGAACGGATAGCTGAAACAACCATTCACGAAAACGTAACCAATCTTTCAGGAGTTCCGTCGTGGATGCTTGCTGTAATTAAACGTATCTTGGAAAAAACCGGTGCCAAGCACCTGAACGAAATCTGGCCTAACCTGGAAGTCTTTTTCCACGGAGGAGTATGTTTCACACCATATCGAGAACAATACAAGCAGCTGATTACAAGCGATAAAATGCATTATATGGAAACATACAATGCAAGTGAAGGTTTCTTCGGATTGCAAAGTGATCTGAACGACCCAGCCATGTTGCTGATGTTGGATTATGACGTCTTTTATGAATTCATTCCATTGGAGGAAATAGACAATCCGGCTCCAGCCATCATACCACTGGCAGATGTAGAAATCGGCAAGAATTATGCAATGGTAATCAGCACTTCCTGCGGACTATGGAGATACATTATCGGAGATACGGTCAAGTTTACGCAAAAATCACCGTATAAATTTGTAATTTCCGGCCGTACAAAGCATTTTATCAACGCCTTCGGCGAAGAGTTGATGGTAGATAATGCTGAAAAAGGCCTGGCACGTGCCTGCGCCGCAACAGGTGCTCAAGTACTAGAATACTCAGCTGCACCGGTATTTATGGATGCTAATGCAAAATGCCGACATCAATGGCTGATAGAATTCAGTACTATGCCCGACTCTCTGGAAAACTTCAGACATACACTTGATAAAGCATTGCAGGATATCAATTCTGATTATGAAGCCAAGCGTCATAAAGATATTACGTTACAGGAACTGGAAATTATCGTAGCACGCCCTAATCTGTTCCACGACTGGTTAAAGCAAAAAGGGAAACTGGGCGGGCAACATAAAGTACCGCGTTTGAGCAACAACCGTGACTACATCGAAGAAATGCTAAAACTTAATATATGAAGCCCATACCTAAATACATAGCCATATTACTGGTAATCATCGGATTCTATGCATGTGCAAGTACCGGATCACCTGATGGAGGACCTTATGATGAAGATCCCCCTAAATTTATACGTGCTATACCTGAGCCAAATGCAACCAATAATACTCGTAAGAAGATTTCAATCGAATTTGATGAATTTATCAAACTTGAAAACGCTTCTGAGAAGGTAATCATTTCTCCACCGCAAAAAGAAAGCCCCGAAGTGAAAACTAGCGGAAAGCGTGTACTTGTAGAGTTTTTCGATACTTTACAAGAAAATACTACCTACACAATCGACTTCGGCGATGCTATTGTAGACAATAATGAAGGAAACCCCTTGGGACAATTCTCATATGCTTTTTCTACCGGAGATAGAATTGATACCATGCAAGTATCGGGTACTGTATTAAATGCCGAAAATCTGGAACCTATAAAAGGAATTCAGGTAGGATTGCATAAAAACTTGAATGATTCGGCCTTCACCACACTCCCATTCGATCGTATCTCACGTACTGACAGTCGCGGACAGTTCACTATCCGTGGTATTGCTCCAGGCAGTTATCGAATTTATGCTTTGATGGATGGAAACCAGAACTATCTGTTCGATTCAAAAACAGAAGTAATTGCTTTTCAGGACTCCGTCATTGTACCCAGCATGGAAGGTGCTGTTCGCCAGGATACATTATGGAATGAGAAAGATACAACAAAAATTGATACAATAAAACAAGTCAACTATACTCGCTTTTTGCCAGACAATATCATATTACGGGCATTCAAGGAAGAAAGCAGTCTCCAGTACCTAATGAAGAGTGAGCGCCCCAAAACAACGCAGTTCTCACTCTATTTCAGTGCTAAATCGGATACACTACCCACTTTAAAAGGATTAGACTTCGATGAAAAAGAATTGATTGTCGAAGCCAATCCGCGCAACGATAGCATTCTTTATTGGATAAAGGATACCGCTCTGTGCGAACGTGATACCCTGACTTTGCAGCTGGATTATCTCGCAACAGATACTCTTGGAAAACTGGTTCCCAAGACTGATACGTTACGTATGATAAACAAAATACCAAAAGCTAGACGACTCGCTTTATTGGAGGAAGAGAACAAGAAAAAAGAAAAAGAGCGTAAAAGACGTGAAAAGAAAGGAGATACGCTAACCGTAGAAACTCAATTTCTGACTGTCAATACGGATGCACCTTCAGCGCTCGACCTAAACCGAAACATTGTACTGAGCTTTGAAGAGCCTCTGGCTAGTATAGATACATCGGCCATACACATGAGTACAATGGTAGACTCTGTATGGCAGGATATACCTTTCATTTTTCAAGCAGACAGTGTAGCTCCACGGCGTTATCAGATACTGGCAAACTGGCAGCCGGGAGTAGAATACAAGCTAACTATTGATTCTCTTTGTTTTAAAGGTATTTACGGTCTGTCTTCTGATAAAATAGAGAACACACTAAAGGTTAAGACGCTTGAAGATTACGGAACGCTTTACCTGAACATCGTAGGTGCAGGACCACACGCTATCGTACAACTGTTGAACAGCAGTGATGCCGTAGTACGCCAGCAACCAGTTACAGATAAAAAAACATGTGACTTTTACTTCCTGCAACCAAGTACGAAATACTATATCCGACTGATTAACGATAATAATAATAACGGAAAGTGGGATACAGGACTTTATGAAGACAAACTTCAGGCAGAAGAAGTTTTCTACTTCCCCAAAGTATGGGAAATGAAAGCTAACTTTGAGTTTGAGGAAACATGGAACCTACATGCTACCCCACTCGACAAGCAGAAACTGGATGAAATAAAGAAACAGAAACCTGACGAAACCAAGAAGATAAAAGACAGGAATAAGGAACGAGCCAGAAATCTAGGAAGGTCATGATAAAGAAAATCTTTTTATGCCTGTGCCTCCTGATAGGAGGTACGGCAGCTAAAGCACAATGCGGCGCTGAAAACGATGCAATTAAACCGGGAGAAACACTAAGTTACGAACTGAAATTCAACTGGAAATTTATCTGGATAAATGCAGGTTGGGCTAAAATGACTGTCAATGAAACGACACACAAAGGTCAGCCTTGCCTGAAAACAGACTTGCAGTCGTACACAAATAAAAAAATAGACTTTTTCTTCAAGATGCGTGATACATTAACATGTATTACTACACAACAGTTGGAGCCTTTATATTTCCGTAAAGGAGCAGAAGAAGGAAAACGCTATACTGTAGACGAAGTGAACTTCAGCTACCGCAATGGAAAATGCATTGTCGACCAGCAACGTACCTTATATGGTAAGACAGATAAAAAGCATGATGAAATGCCTGTGTGTGTTTACGACATGCTGAGTATCTTGCTGCAAGCTCGTTCATACGACCCATCGGATTACAAACCGGGAGTAAAAATACTATTCTCTATGGCAACAGGTCGCGCCATAGAAAAACAGACTTTGATTTATAGAGGAAAAGAAAACTTCACCTCTGAACAAGGAGTTACTTATCGTTGTCTGGTTTTCTCACTGGTAGAATATGTAAACAACAAAGAAAAAGAGGTTATCACCTTTTATGTAACCGACGACCGTAACCATCTGCCAGTCCGACTGGATATGTATCTGAACTTTGGTTCAGCCAAGGCATTCCTCACCGATATAAAAGGAAATAGACATCCGTTGACTTCCATTGTAAAATAAATATCAGACACAAGATTATATCAACTCGCCCTAAGCAACGTTATCTTAAAAATAGATGACATTGTTTAGGGCGAGCTTTCTTTTTTAAAAAAAGATGCTGAAAAGCCTAAGAAATTCTGTACAAATTTTAAAAAAAGATCGAGAAGAATTTCCTAAAAGATGCTGTTCTTTTTCTTATACTTTATAAATATGATCTCAGAATAATGCTAAGCATACTTTAAAACCTTATCCAACACAGGTTTTAAAGAAATTATTCATGCATTTACTCTTCGCTTTATTCTTTAAAAGAATTACGTTTTTCACAGTCTTACCCAAGCCTACCATAGATACTTATTTATCACATTATAGCATCATAAAAGCCAGAGGGTGTGTCAAAACTAAAATAGCTACTCCTCAAAGTTACAGATTATAACTATAATATTTAAAAGGGTCGTATCAAACTCTGTATTGAGTTATGATACGGCCCTTTCTTTAGTCTTTCAGGATGCTCAAATTTCAAGTTATAAGTTCATATTTTCAAAAAATGAGTTTTGACACCCTCTTAGTTTTTATGATGACATAATGTTATCAATGATGCCCCTAGTAGATTTGATTAAAAACTGTGGAAATAGTCGTATGACACTCATCAGATAATACATCAGTGTAGTAAGTGACGATGAGATGCCCCTAGTAAGGACCAATGTAAGGGGAATTCACCTTTACGCACTATGTATCAACGAAGTAAAAGGGTAAAGTGTCTTTCGGGAAGAATACATTTGATAAAATATAGAGAATTTAATTGCTATTTTTAGACTTACTCAGCAATTGGTATATTTTATTATGTATATCATTGTTTTCTTGTACGCCTGAAAAATAGTGAGATTGTGGGCCATAAACAAACAGTGGCACCATGATTGGGCTATGACCTTTGGATACGAATGTCCCTTTCAGGTTGCCAGTAGCCATATTGCCGTTTCCCAATGATAAGGCTCCTGTTTCATGATCTGCAGTGATAATGACCAAAGTATGTCCGTCTTTTTCTGCAAATCGGATAGCGGCTTCTACTGCTTGGTCGAAGTCTAAAACTTCTCTAACCACAGCTTGGAAATCATTGTCATGCGCGCTTTTGTCTATTCGTGCTCCTTCTACCATAAGGAAGAATCCTTTCGCCTGTTTATCGTTCAGATAGTCGATGGCCATTTGAGTGGTGGCCGGTAGAAAGTTTCCTCGGTTTTTGTTGATAGAGGCGGTTTTGCTTTGTTCTGGTAGGTATCCGGCTTTTTTACTCTGTTTGAGTATTTTGATATCAGGAGTGTTCAGAATTGTGAACTGCTTTTCGATAGCTTTTTGGGTGGATTGGGGTTGTTTCTTAAACAGTTCTTTACTTCCGGCCGCAAAGAATGTCAGTTTGCTTTGTGAAATGTCTTTCCATATTTCTTTTCCCATATTTCGATTCTGCTGGTGGGCAAAGAATGCAGCCGGTGTGGCTCCATCCAAATTGTCTGTAGTAACAATGCCTGATATATAACCTATTTTATCTAACTTTTCGGGCATATTAATCAATGCATTGCCTATTGTATCTAAACCTATTGTACCATTGTTTGTTTTTTGACCTGTGGCATATGCTGTGCCAGAGGCCGCAGAGTCGGTAATAAAATTGTTAGCGGATTGGGTACGGACCAAGCCGCAAGTCTTTAGGCTGGTGATGGTGAGCTGTCCGTGATTGGAATACATTCCTGCTGACAGGTGTGCTAATCCCATGCCGTCGCCTATCATGAGAATGACATTTTTTATGGGAGCATCTGTTCCGTCATTTTGAAATGAGGGGGTGTAGGCTGTATGGAATTGAGTGTTTCTGATTTCACCTTTTACCGCCTCTTGTGCGGAGAGTTGTCCGAAAGTTAGTCCGACAGACAATAGTAAAATACTCCATGAGGAATAGTTTGTTTTCATTTTAAATAGTGTTTAATGGTTAATAAAATCAAGTTTAAAAGATTCACAGAATCATTGTATTGGCTCGGTTTTCATCTGGAAGGATGGAGGAACACTTCCTTTGGCCCAAGCTTTGTTGGGCTTGTTGCCCATTTCAAATTCTAATACCCCTCCGCCGGCTAGGTCGCTATGACTGAACCAGCATTGATTCCATGGCTTTCCGTTTAGTTTGGCCGATTGGATGTACTTATTGTCTGGTGAGTAGTTATGTGCAATAATTTCAAAATATTTCCCGCAATCTAGATGAATACGTACTTTTTCGAATACGGGAGATCCGATAGCATAGATAGGCAGCCCCGGCGTAACTGGGTAGAATCCCATCATGGAGAATACTACGAAAGCAGACATTCCCCCTCCATCTTCATCTCCGGGTACTCCCATTAAATCATTACGGAACCATTCGTTGAGAAGAGTGCGGATGCGTTTCTGTGTTCTCCAGGGCTCGCCTATATAATTATATAAGTAAGGAATATGCAGGCTAGGTTCGTTAGCCATGGAGAATTGCCCTACATTTCCGGTATGGTCGGGAAGCTGGGCATAAAATGCGAATTTGCTGTTTCCAAGTGGAGTATTGTACATTTCTTCCAGATTCTTCTTGAAGTTTTCCTTTCCTCCCATGAGTTGGATGAGATCGGCGATGTTGTGAGGTACATCCCATCGGTATACCCATCCGTTGTTTTCCCCATAGGCTTCTCTTGCACCCAGTCCTCCTGAAGTGGTATAGTCAAAAGGCAGGATAAAGTTTCCGTGGCTGTCTTTAGGATGAAAGAACCCAGTCTTGGAATTGAATAAGTTTCGGTAGTTCAGGCTTCCTTTCATGAAATACTGATAATCCTCCTTATAACCAAGTTCTTGTGCTATTTGAGCCAGGCACCATTCATCATAGGCTGTTCCCAAAGTGACTGCAACAGGTTGTCTCTTTTCGAACGGATGAACCTCGGAAGCGGTTTCCTTTTCACCTTCTGACAATGCGGGCAAGTAACCGTGATTCCAATAGAACTGTGTTACCTCTCCTTTTGGCATTCCCGACCAAGGAGCAAGGCTTTTTTCTGTAATTCCGGCCTTGCATATTTCATAAGCTTTGCTGAGGTCGAATCCGCGGACTCCTTTATTGTAAGCGTCTATTACGGTAGCTACTCCGTGATTTGAGTTCATTCGGCGACTATCACCAGTTACTTCAGGAAAGGTGGGCATCCAGTGATTTTCCATTTGCCCAGCCATGCGGATGAAGGAGTTTATCATGTTTCCTTCTGCTTTAGGCTCAATGATTGTACGCAGTGGGTGGACTGCCCGATAAGTGTCCCAAATCCAGTCGTCGGTATAAAACGGTATAGTGTCAGTGTGTACCTCTCCATCGAACGCACTATAGTATCGATTGCCTTCAGTGAGGCAGACCATGCGTTCGTAAGTACGGTAGAGTGATGTATAAAATATTGTTTTTGCATTTTCATCTATGCCGTATACTTCGATTTTTCCTAAAGTTTCATTCCATATGTTTTGTGCTGATGTCAGTTGATTGTTGAAATCATAGTCAGGTATTTCTCTTTGTAAATTGGCTTTAGCCTGCTCTTCGCTGATAAAGGAAATTCCGTAGCGTACTTGTATGGAATGAGTATGGTCAGGAAAACGGAAAGCGATAGACGCTTCTTTGTCACGTGTCTTATTAGTTGAGTAATCAATACTGTCTTTGGTTACAATCATTGACTGCACGGGCGGCAGTGAGGTTTCCAAATAGATGTATACTTTGGTTTTTCCATCTATATCCTGATAACCGCAGATGTTGTTGTCGCAGGTAGACAGTTGTCCGTTTTTTGTATATAATATAAGGTAAGGATTCTCATTTTTTTCAAACTTTAGTTCGTAAATGGCAGACTGGTGGTTTGGTACCAGACTAGCTTCTACTTCTTCCTCTTCAAAGTAGGAGGTGTAGCAATAAGGCTTGATGCTCTCATTGTCGTAAGTGTAGTAGTAGACTGGTTTGAGTCCTTCCTTTTTCCCCTGATAAAATGAAAGATTAAAGGCAGAGCTTCCTCGATGGGAAGTTACGACTAAGGGAAGCCCTTTTACTTTATCAGAGGTGAAGTCTGTACGCTCTGGATAGATGCGTAGCAGGCTGTTTGGTAGATGTACGGTTGGGTAGGTAGGGACCAGCAAGTGACTGATGTTGCCCATATAGGGATTGACGTAATCTGCCGGTTGTGCAGGGGTTGGATGCTTCGTAGCACAGCTGTGCAGTGTTAAAAGTAATACTCCCGTAAAGATGTTAAATAGGTGTTTCTTCATAATGTCTTTTTGTTGAATTTTACAAGACAAAGATAATTAGGAGGACTTAACAAAGTCTTAATAAATTATTAAGGAGATTTTGGGGGAATGAAATACGAGAGAAAAATATATTTCAAAGATATAACAACACGCCTTTCGGTAGTGCTTGTGAGCAGGAATTTCTGTTGGAGTTAATTGTATATTGTATTAATGAAATATTAACAGGAATTTAATTGTGGTCGTATATTTTTGTGGAAAATTTAGCAAACTTAATTATATTTACGTATGAAAAAAATTCTTTTGTTACTTGTTGGGCTGCTTGCTTTCGTGAGTATTGGAGCTCAACAACGCGTGGTAAAAGGAAGGGTGACTGACCGTTCAGATGGCTCACCTATTCCGGCGGTAACTATCTCAACAGTGGATAAAGCTGGTTTGAAACATGGCGGATTGACTGATGCCGATGGATATTATAATATCCAAATACCTCAAGAGGCTTCCACATTAACATTTTCTTTTGTCGGAATGAAGACAGTACAAGAAAAGATAGGCAACCGTAAAGTAATTAATGTAGTAATGGAAGAAGATGCCGTGATGACCGAAGAGGTTGTTGTGACAGCATTGGGGTTAACTCGTGAAGCAAAGAGTCTTAATTATGCCCGACAAAGTGTTGATGTTGATGCTTTAGTTGAGAACAATGGCGGTAATATAGTTTCTTCTTTATCCGGAAAGATTGCTGGTGTGCAGATTACTCCTCCGGGAACAAATAATGGTAGTGCTCGTATTGTGATTCGTGGTACAAGTTCCTTGACTGAAAACTCTCAACCTGTATTTGTTATTGATGGTATGATTGTAGAAAACGAGCCAGGAGATGGGGGCGTTACTATTGATGGTGGAACAGGTGGATTGGATATGGGTAATCCTGTATCAGATATCAATCCAGAAGACATTGAAAACATTGAAGTTCTAAAAGGCCCTAATGCTGCAGCTTTATATGGTTCACGAGCTGCTCAAGGTGTCGTTTTAATAACTACTAAAAAAGCAAATTCTTTGGGTAAAGCTAAAATTTCATATAATGGGAATTTTCAGTTTGAGAAAGTATCTCAATATATGGATTATCAAAACGGCTGGGGAACAGGAGAAAATTCATTTACACTTGATCATAGTTTAACATTGTCTCATAATGGAAATCAAAAAGTGACGGATCTTCCTAATCTTGCAGGTTATAATAAATCAGCAGGAGCTAAATTGCGTAGCTGGGGAGCGCCTCTTTGGGGACAGAGTGTTTATGGTCATGATGGAAAATTAACAACTTTAACTTCCCATCCGGAAAATATTTCTGATTTTTTTAAATTAGCTCATCGTTTTTCTAATGCATTAATAATTGAAGGGGGTAATAAGCAAAATAATTATCGTGTATCTTATACTCATTCAAATAGCAATAGTGTAGTGCATGGTATTAACGAAAGTGATAAAGATGTATTTAACGTACGTTTATTTAATACTGTTACAAAATGGATGAGTTTGGACACAAAAATCACTTACTCACATGAAAAAGTAGATAATAGACAGTATGCTAATGGTTCTGATCGTAATCCCATCTATGCTTTTGTAACTTTGCCTCGTGATTTATCTATAGATGTATTGAAACATTATAAAGATGAGAATGGAAATGAAATGATTCCTATTGGGGAACGTGGATACAATCCTTATTGGAATATTTATGAGAATAGTAACGGCGACAAGAAAGATCGATTAAATGGAACCCTAAAATTAGAATTTGATTTGCTTCCAGGAGTCAAGGCAATAGGTAAAGCGGGTATTGATTCTTATTGGTGGAATGGCTCTGAATTTTTTAATTTAGGTGCTCGCAGTGATGTAGATGGTGGAATGAAGAATTGGACTAATAAAAATACTACGACTAATTTTGAGGGATTGTTAACTTATAATCAATCATTTAATAAGGTATCAGTGAATGCAGTTATCGGGACAAGCCGTTATGAACGTAATTCATTGAAAGAATCTCAAAGTGTGAATAGTATTTTGCTTGCAGGATTTAAGAACATCTCTAATTCAAGTGAATATCCAACTGTCACTCAAATATCGTCTAAAAAACTAATACGGTCTGTATATGGATCTTTATCTATAGGATATAAGAATTACCTTTATTTAGATCTGACAGCTCGTAATGACTGGTCTTCTACATTACCTATTGATAATTGTTCTTATTTTTATCCTTCAATTGGCACATCTTTCATTTTCACAGATGCTTTCAAGATAAACCCACAAATCATTTCTTTTGGCAAGGTAAGAGCCTCTTTCGCTTATGCAGGTTCAGATACAGAACCTTATCGTACCTCTCAAACTTATGCCTTAGGAAGTATTTACAATGGAGGACCTTTGCAGAAGATAAATACAACTCTTAATAATGAGAAATTATTGCCTGAGCAAAATCGTTCTTTAGAAATTGGTGCAGATCTTCGATTCTTAAATAACCGTTTAGGCTTAGATGTTACTTATTATCGTTCGGATGCTTATGATTTAATTACTAGAGTGGCACTTCCTGTGCCAAGTGGATATAGTTATAAATATCTTAATACAGGGCATATTCGCAATCAAGGATGGGAAATCTTACTTAAAGGAGCTCTACTGAGAACAAAAGACTTGGAATGGAATATAAATATCAATTGGTCTAAGAACCAGTCTAAGGTGATTAAAGTAGTAGAAGGTACCCCAACTGTACAATTAATGAAAGTGGCAAATGTAAGTATCATGCTTGAGGAAGGTATGCCTTATGGTATTATTCGTGGACGTGCATGGAAACGCGATGAACAAGGACATAAACTAGTGGATGCTTCAGGAAAGGCAATTGTAACTCCTAATACAGAGTATTTAGGATGTGCAGAACCTAAGTGGCTGGGAAGTTTAGGAAGTAGCTTTAGATATAAGAACTTTACATTGAGCTTTTTGTTTGATGCAAAAATTGGAGGTACATTATATTCTGGGACTTGGAGTAGAGCAACAACTGCGGGTGTTGTTGCAGAAACAACTGAAGGTCGTGAGGGATATTGGAGAAGTTACGTTATTTATGGAGAAAGTGGCAATAACTTAACTGGAGGATATCAACATCCTGATGCATATTTTGAAGATGGTACTAAATGTAACTTATTTATAAAGCCAACAAATCGTTATGCTAGCTATGACGAAAGGTGTATTTTTGATGCATCATATATTAAATTCAGAGAGCTTTCTGTTGGATACAATTTTCCAAAGCAATGGTTTAAGAAGCTTCCAGTTATCAAAGATATACGTACAGCTATTATTGCAAGAAACTTAGGAATCCTTTATCAGAATACTCCTAAGGGGATAGATCCAGAAGCTGCTTCTCAATCAGGGAATGCCCAAGGAATAGAATATGGTGGTATGCCTCCTACAACAACGGTAGGGGTTGATTTAAAAGTAACTTTTTAAAGAATGTATAAAATGAATTGTATGAAACTGTTAAAAATATGTACATTTGCTGTATTGGGTATAATATTAGTAATAGCAAATTCATGTACAAATGACTTTGAAACCATAAATGCCAATCCTAACGAGCCGGATAAAATAAATGCTGAGTACTTATTCAATTCGAGTGCTTATTATACATTGAATGCTTTTTGTGGAAGTATGAAAAAAGTGTTATTGGCGAATTATTGTCAATATTATGGTGGAGCTACAGGTGGACAGGTAGAACGGTATGGCAATCAAGGGTCTACCAATGATACATATTGGAAGAATGTATATAATTATGCCATATTTCCTTCTCATTTAATAGAGAATAAGTTGGGTAGTGATGAGGCCTATCATAATAGGGTAATTATAGCTAAAATATGGGAAAATTATTTGTTTTCACAAGCTGTGTCTATATGGGGAAATATACCAAAGAGTCAAGCTTTTAAAGCATCTGAGCATGTCCCTTATGACAAGGAATCTGACATTTATTACGAAATATTGGCTGATTTAAAAAATTGTGCAGATAATTTAAATTTGAAAGATGGAGATGTGTATGCACATGACCCGATTTTCCCCTCTAATTCAATGAGTAGTGATCTTTTGAAGTGGAAAAAGTTTGCAAACTCTTTACGCTTGCGTTTGGCTGTTCGCATATGTAATGCTGATAGATCAAAGGCCATGGAAGTCATTCAGGAATTAATGAAAGATGAAAATTTATTGATGACAAGTAATGATGATAATTGTTTGGTAAAATGGGGTGACAATGCAGACACTCGAAATTATTTTTATGATTATTTGGTTGTAAACAGAGAAAGTAACTTGGATAAACTTCATTCCGCTGGTGAGGCTATTTTAATGTATATGTGCCCTTATTTTGACCCGAGGCTTGAAAAATTTTTCACTCAGTCATCAACAACAGATATGCCTGACAATTTTCACTGGGCACCTTATTGGGGACAACCTAAAGTGTATAATTTACCAAATGGAGTTACCATAGAACCTAATCCTCATAGTGGAACTACTGCTGATAAGTACTCATTAATACGTGATGAGTTTATTTCTCAGAGCTATGCCGAAGTGATAATGAATTATGCCGAAGTATCTTTTTTAAAGAGTGAAATAATCCATAAAGGATTAGGACATGGCAATGCTACAGCTGAGCAATACTATATTAATGGTATAAAAGCCTCAATGGAACAATATGGTGTAACCTCTGATAAAGTGAATGCTTATTTACAAACTCCTGGAGTAAAGTGGAATACGTTAACTGACTTGAATGTAACAGAAGAAGGTGAGGAGTTTTATAAAGATTTCATAGGAATAGTATCTTCTGCTATTACTGCTAATGATCCTGATCCTATTTATCGCCAGATTATAATGCAACAATATATAGCTATGTTTTATCAATCATTAGATGCATGGACATTGATACGACGTACTCAAGTATTGGAATTTACTCCTCATTTTAATCCGGAGTTAGGTTATGGAGCTGTTAATGCAGGTACTGCTGAAAATCCTTATTCCTATATTCCTCAAAGATTGATTTATCCTGACAGTGAAAGAATTAGTAATAAAACAGAATTGGATAAAGCTATTAAGAATTTGAAAGGTGGGCAAGATAGGATGGATACTCAGCTTTGGTTTGCCCTTCCTACAAAAAGAAACCCTTATTTGGATAATTAATTAAAATAATGACAATGAAAAAGTTCAATTTTTTCTTATGGAGTTTAGTTGCTTCATTTATTGTTATAGCTTGTAATAATGATGAAAATTTAGCTCCGAATAAAGACAAATATGTGTATGATATTCCACAAACAGATTTATCTGATGATGTTTTTACAGGTGCATATTATACAAATATTACATCAGAAGCAACCTGGCGTAAAAATGGAGTAAAAATATATGCAGGAACACCTTTGTTAGGTGAGTATTTTTCATCTTCTGAAAATGTATTGAAACAACAGATAGAATGGGCAGATCAAGCTTCTCTTGATTTCTTTATTTTTACTTGGAATGCCGGTACTACCGATAATGCTTTGATTAGAGATTTTCAAAAAGCGCGTACTGTAAATGATGGAAAGGTTAAATTTATATTGAATTATAATACTTCCCATCTAAAGGTTAGCAATGATGTTCCGTTACAAAGTGATGAAAAGATAAATCTTTTGATTGCGGATTTTCAGAAAGTAATTATTCCTCTGTTTCAAAAAAATTCCTATTATAAAATCGGAAACAGACCAGTAATAGTAATTACTCCTTCCAATTTATCATCATCTGCATTAAAAAGTATTGATTATTCTTTGGTCGTTCCTAAAATAAAGGAGGCTGTAACTGAAGCAATTGATATTGAACCGTATATAATTGGTGAATTTACCACAGGCTGGGTTGCTCCCGTAAATTATGAGAAACATCAGATTGCTTCATTTGATGGAATTACTCTTAATGATTGGTCAACTAATATGTATGACAGATATTATTCATTTTTTAGTTTCGTTGATTTAAATTGGACTAATTGGAAAAATAATATAGCTCAGTGGAATACAGATTTTATTCCTTGTATTTTCCCATCTTATAATGACCGTATATATTCTTCTTCTAGTTATAAATATACTTTTGGTCAAGATGGAGAAACAAGCGATTATGTAAATTTTTGTAATGTAGCAAAAAGAAATATAGGAAGTAAAAACATAGTATTAATCAATTCATGGAATAATTATCAGAAAGGAACGAATCTCGAACCAAGCATAGAAAATCAATCAAAGTTTTTAGATATAACTAAAGATCAATTTAAAAAAAACTAAATATTCGTTATGCAATATCATAGATTTATTTATAAAAGTAGTCGTTTGTACTTTTTGTATTTCATATATATATTGGTGCTGGTTTTGCCAGCACCAGTTCTTTCAAAAGGAGTTTCTCCTTTTTTTTTCATTCATCTTTCTGATCCACAATTAGGGTTTAAAGAGGCTAATAAAAACATTAATTTTGAGGTGGAAGCAATGAATAAAGCGATAGATGTTATTAATCGGTTGAAGCCTCCTTTTATTATCATTACTGGTGACTTTGTGAATAATTCGCATGATACAGAACAAATAGCAGCTTATAAACAGCTATTAAAGCGAGTGGATAAGAGCGTGAAAATATGGATGGTACCAGGTAATCATGATATTAGTTCTCCAACAATGGAAGATTGCGCAGCATATCGTAAAAATTATGGAAATCCTATTTTTTCTTTTTGTTATGGTGACTGTGCTTTTATTGGAATAGATTCGAATGTCATAAAGCAGGGAAACTCTGATTTGGAACAGAAACAATATGTCTGGCTGAAAGAACAGCTTGAGAAAGGAAAAGATATGCGCTTTCGTTTTGTTTTTATGCATTGTCCCCCTGTCCTAAACACTGTAGACGAGGAGGAAGGATATTCCAATTTTTCAATGGAAATGCGTAGAAAATATTTAAGTCTATTCCAACATTACAAAGTGAATACTGTATTTGCCGGACATCTGCACGATAATGCTTATTGTAACGTAAATGGTGTAGAAATAGTTACAATAGGCTCAATAGGTAAGGCATTAGGTCAAGGATATGCAGGAATGAATTTAGTACAAATCTTTCCAAAGCATTATGAGAACTGCTATTTACCTTTGAATGAGTTTCCTGAAACAATGCGAAATTGGATTGAAGAAAGAACGGCTTTCTCATCAGCCAATGGTTTGGTAATGGCAGGTTATCAAGGATGGTTCAGTGCGCAGGGAGATGGATCTGCATTAGGATGGCAACATTATGAAAAACAAAAGCGTTTCGAACCCGGATCTTGTACGATTGATCTTTGGCCTGATGTTTCGGAGTATACTGATACATATCCTACACCTTTTTATTTAGAGGACGGCTCACAAGCTCGGGTGTATAGTTCAAAGGACTCTTCTACGGTGGATGTACACTTTCGTTGGATGCGTGATTATGGCATCGATGGGGTGTATATGCAGCGCTTCATTACGACATTGAAAGATAATCGAAAGAAAAAAGCTTATAATCAAGTACTCCATCATGCCTTTTCCTCTGCTTGCAGATATAATAGAGCGTTGTGTATAATGTACGATTTGTCGGGAATGCAACCGGGTGACGAATCTATATTGATAGATGACTGGAAGTATCTGAAAGAAAATGGAATAGTTTCAAACAGAACTCCTTATTTATATCATCACGGGAAGCCGTTGGTAGCTGTATGGGGAGTAGGCTTTAATGACGGACGTAGGTATGGTCTTGATGAGGCAGAGCGTATTATTGACTTTTTAAAGAAAGAGGGTTGTGCTATTTTAGTAGGGTTACCTGCTCATTGGAGAGACTTAAAAAATGATGCAATACCAGACAGCCGTTTGTATCGTCTGATAGCCAAAAGTGACATCGTACTTCCTTGGTTAGTGGGGCGTTTTGACTATGACAGCTATGAAAATTATCGTAAGCGTATTAACGATGATTTGGCTTGGTGCAAGCGACATGGTAAAGATTATATTCCTGTATTGTTTCCTGGATTCAGTTGGCATAATATGAATCAGGAATTCCCATTAAATCAGATACCACGGTTGGAAGGACGTTTTTTTTGGAAGCAGGTGAAAGGGGCTGTGGATTCTGGAGCAAAAAGCCTTTATCTAGCTATGTTTGATGAAATGGACGAAGGTACCGCTTTTTTTAAATGTACGAGTAACCCTCCTATAGGAGAAAGTACATTTGTTACATTCGATAACCAACCGTCTGACACATATTTGCGATTAGCCGGTGAAGCGGCTCGCTATATGAGAGGTGAAGAGATACACGTTTTTAATAAATAAATTTGATATAAAATACTGAGTGAAGACTGTCTCAAAATAGAAATACAAAAGTAAAAATCTTATAGATTGAAACTTCGTAATAAAGAACTCCTGCTTTAGCCCTTATTTATTACAATTATAGGACTAAAAGCAGGAGATTTTTATGTTGTGGCTTATAGATTGTAAGTAAACTTACCTCTGTTTCTTATTTTGAGACCTTTTCATGAATGAATGTTTCGAAACTTTCTTCAAAATCAGAATCTAATATTTGCTTATATTCTTTCACAAATTGTTTATAAGTCATGTAAGCTATTCCAGTACGTTTTAGACGTAATAAAGCTTGGCATTTGACTCGTATGGATTCTTCATCTAATGAATCATACTTTAAAATACTATTAGCTAGTTCTATTCGTATATTATCATTAATATCTGATTGTGTACTGTCTCTTAGTTTACTTAAAAGGCTAATCATACCATCTGAGTAATCTGATTTAAACTCATCCACCCATTCAAATTGCAAATTCGGAAGCAACTGCCCTTGTGTGGCCAGCCTGAGCAGTAACTGTAAATCGTCTGGTCGTATATAATTAGACTGTGAATATTTTTCCAAAAGCTTTAAGGCTGTAAAGTAGTCTATATATATCTCCCCTTCATTTACAAAGTGCCAATATCCATTAACAACTGATATATCTGCATTCCCTATTTCCTTTAATAATATACGGATTTTACGTATATTTACACTTCGATTATTGGAAAAGCTCTCTTCGGATTTATCATACCAAAATAATTCTTTTAGACGTGTATTGGAAATTCCTTTATTATATTGATTAGAATAAAGTAAAATGGCAGAAAGTAGCTGTCTCATAATGGGAGTAAACTTCCCTGTAATATCTTCTAATTCCCTGTTTATCACTTGGAAACCATTTAATAAATAAATGCCAGGTTGTATAGTTCTTGTTTCAGTAATTTCCTCATTTGGTAAATTGTCATTAACTGTAATGTTTGTTTCATTAGGACTTGGAGTATCTGTCTGGATAATGGATGCTGTAAGCATTTCTGTGGTTATAACCGACTTATTATGACGTTTTTGGCGTCGTATTATGTAGAATATCCCTACTCCTACGCTAATGATGCATATAATCAAGATGCTTGTTGGCAGAGAACACCCGTTTGAAAAGTCTGTTGTTGATATATATGATGAAAATACAGGTGCAGAAATACTATAAAGCTTGGCTTCATAAGTATGTTCTTCTGTTTGATATACGGTAACAGCATAGTATTTCTGCTGTTGAGGTAGGTATATTAAATCGGCATAAGAACTAATGTCTTGAAAGGGATAGGGAATTGTATCACCTAAAACCTCTATTTCTCCTGTTTGTAAATGTAGAGCCTTAAGTACCAAACTGGAGTGATAGCGGTGTGGATTAAAAAATAATCCATAAGCTCTTTGATTTGTTTCATCAATGAGTAAAGTGGAAGTAGCTACTTCACAGTTCGTTTTTGTCGTATCGTTGCTCCATAATTTATTTACCGAATAATCTTTCAAGTTTAATTTATACAAATCGTGATAAGTCTTTACTCCATATTCTTGCTTTCCTGTTTCATTACCAAGTCCTCCATAAATATATAGAGAGGAATCAGTATTGCCAATGGAACTGAGATAACGAGGAGGAATTATACCTTTTAGTTGCTTGCGCATAACTTTTCCAGATAAAGATACTTTATTTAATTCAGAGGAGTATTGATGGAAGCCATAACCGAACAGTTGAACAATACATGAATCTATAGGGGAATAGAATTTATTGTGTTGATTATAGATTGATTGACGTTCACGTGCAATACATTTTGACCATGTATTGTTTTCAAAATCGAAAAAAGTAAGTACATCTTTATCCTCCTTCTCAAAATCGTAATATGCCAATCTATTTTTTTTATTGACGGAATCATAAGGCAAGGTAATAAATTGATTGCTCATTCGTTCTATTTCAATAGGAGGTTGGAATTTATGTATCTCCATTTTATTGGAAATCAAGTTGATTTGTGTAATACGATCATTTGATACGAAATATAGTATTCCTTGTTGCACATCACTTACAGGAAAACTTTTTGATGAAAAAGAAACGCCTCGGATGAATTTCCAATGTTGATGCAATGTACTTACCCATTCAGGATTATACACTTGGGCAACTATGTCTCCATTTTCACTTTTTAGTAATGGAGTTTGAGAAGGCTGCTTTAGTGACCAATAGTATTCGTTTTTATTCTTTTCTGTCTTTAATCGGATGTTTTTGACAATCATTGGTGCAACGTCAGAAGTAGAAGTGTTGGATAGATTATTCGCCCCAAAACAGATCTGTATGGATTGAGGTTTTTCTGTTGCCTTTTCTTGAGCTATGATTTGTCCTTTTTCTTTGATATATAGTATATGGTTTGCTATTTCTAATTCCAAATGTATGGTGTGCCATTGATAGAAATTGTCAATATTAATAGAAGGCAATTTACCTAAGTATTGTTGTTTCTTTACTAAACAGAAATATGGATTCTGGTTAACTGGATTTGTTAGCAGTAAATCTAGATTATCAGTGTTCCCGATAGCTATACGACATATATATCCGAAAGGCTCTCCCCCTTCTCTAATTTTAAGATCAAATGATAATGAAAGGTAATTGTGGTAACTGACTCTAGGTGTTTTATCTGCCGGAATCAGAAAATAAGTTCGGTCTTCTTTAGAAGATTCATAAGAACGAAAAATCAATCCTCCAAATTGTTCGTTAGCCAACAGACTAAATGGATTTAGACAGATTAAAATGAGTAGTATAAGTTTTATGGTATAACACATAAAGGCCATCAATATATTATGAAGTAATTTAAACTAATTGAGTAAATGAAAAAATATCGTACAAATATTATTATATTATGAGTAATCAGACACATTAATAATAAAATAGTATATGTATGTACTATTAGACAAAGATACAATAAAAAGTGAAATACTACCTCATTTATCAATTGCAAAACGTGGTTTCATAACTCAAAATACCTTGCTGAGATTGTCAATGCCATTCTTTATAAACTGTCAACAGAAGTGGAGTATTTATCTGTCAAATATTTAATTAGGTATATTCAGTAAATTCCCCAAAAAGCAAGGTGGCATATGAAGATGATAACTTATAATCACTTCCTATGTCATTGTTATTATGTTTTTTCTGTATTTTCCCATACAATTTTATCAGACAGGACATGATGCTCCGGAAAAAGTCTGATGACTCCTTCTGATTATTTCTACAAATACATGTCATACCGTCTTGACCGCTTTGTTCCTGATTTTGTCTATCATCAGTACGGCATTTGCCGTATGTATTCCGAAGAAAATCCATAGGATTTTCCCTGTTTCTGGCTTATCCTTGAGAGTGAATAATGTTGCTTTTGTGTACTGAAGTGGCCTTCAAGCCTGGTGGATCTCTTTCTTGATAGTTTACTTCTGAAAACCCTTCTCAAGGGTTTATCCTTTGCAGCCCTTCCCTTACGTACGTAGGCAGTTGATATGCCTATTTAGTACAGAACCTTCTGTTGGAAATTATTGGTATATATGGAGTCGCCTGCCGCACATCTGACCCTCACATTCATGAGTTCCTGCTGCATACGAATACAGTCCTTCAGACGTATACCTTTATTGAAAGCCTTGAACCAGATGTGTTCGATGAACAATATACCGTCTATCTGTATGTTGTCTTACCCTTGAAGCTTTCTTCTTTCTTTTCTTGCTGTAGAACATGCCACATCCGCAACGCCTTATGCCCCAAACACTGTAATGCCGGCAAATATACCTGTAGAACCATTCGATACTTTCCCAAAGCAGCTTCTGTATGTAGGGAAACGCATGTGGCTCTCATAACATATAGTATCGATCATACAGACGTGAAGGTTTTCAAGATATGGTTTCCAGTATATGGCAAGTATTTCCTGAAGGGATTCAATATCAAGACGTAATGCCATTTCATTACGGATAGTGCTGACTATCTTGTAGTTGGTTATGGGAAAGGCTGGGGCTATCATGATTCCGCAGAACATCTAGTAGCGTATGTTGCCGTTGAGATGTTCCACCAGCCGTCTGTCGGAAAATCCGGTGTAGGCCTTCAGGACCATAAGGGCAATCTTCGCAGAAGGACTGAAAATGCTCCTGCGTCCAAGATGATTTTTCGACAGACTCATGGCTTTTGCCATAGGTTCAAAAAGAAAAGCCGAATTTATCTAGGCAAAAAGAAGCGTATGACAATCAACTCGCTTTATATAACAAACTGACAAGGCATACCTTTTTCATGTAGATGAATGACAAATATCTGACATACAAATTGTTTTTAAATACGGACACTAGATTCGATTGTACGGTTTTTAGAAATATACTTGAAAATTATGGAAGACACTGTCCTATATTTATATCAATAAAAGAAATGAGGAAAAGTTTAAATTACTTCATTAGTATTTTCCACAATTTTGTTTATTGTGAATATTCATTTATAACACTATAGCATCATAAACACCAACGCGGATTCATGCAGATAAAAGTCTGCACAAATCCGCGTTTATTCTATTACTCAAAAATACAGGTTTACTTGTTCAATTTCCAGGTAAATCCGTCTTTTGTATCTTTTACTTCAAAGCCTAATGCAGCCAGTGTATCACGAATCTTGTCGCTGGTAGCCCAATCTTTATTAGCTTTTGCCTGCATACGCTGTTCGAGAAGCATGTCTACCACCTTGCCAAAAGCTTCTTCACGTGCCGCATTGTTTTCAGCCTCAGCTTTCAATCCCAAAATATCGAACACAAAGGTATGGAATACACTCTTCAACTCTTCAAGGTCGTCGGCACTGATAGTTGCTTTCTTATCGATTACAGTATTAATCATACGGATAGCGTCGAACAGATGAGAAATAACAATCGGTGTATTCAAGTCATCGTTCATCGCTTCGTAACATTTCTCACGCAATCCAGCCGGTTCAATGCCCGAAGTAATCTTCGAAGGAGTAATACGTTCCAAATTCTTCACACCCTCCATCATACGTTCGAGTCCTTTTTCTGCGGCCTGAAGAGCCTCATTACTGAAATCAACTGTACTACGATAATGTGCCTGAAGAATAAAGAAACGAATTGTCATTGCTGAATAAGCCTGAGTAAGAAGCTTGTTCGAACCAGTGAAGAATTCATCAAGCGTAATAAAGTTACCAAGCGACTTACCCATCTTCTGACCGTTAATGGTAATCATATTATTATGCATCCAGTAACGTACCATATCATGCCCTTGAGAAGCTACACTTTGAGCAATCTCACACTCATGATGCGGGAAAATCAAATCCATGCCTCCTCCGTGAATATCGAAGTTTTCTCCTAAATACTTGCGTCCCATAGCAGTACATTCACAGTGCCATCCCGGGAAGCCATTACTCCACGGTGACGGCCAGCGCATGATATGTTCCGGCTGGGCACATTTCCAGAGGGCGAAATCGGCAGGATTATGTTTTTCCTGCTGTCCGTCAAGTTCACGGGTAGTATTGATAACATCGTCCAGATTACGTCCGGAAAGCTTTCCATAGTGATGGTCTTTGTTATATTTTGCCACATCAAAATAAACAGACCCCTGACTTTCGTAAGCGTATCCATTCTTCAGAATCTCCTCTACCAACTGAATCTGTTCGATGATATGTCCTGAAGCATGTGGTTCAATGCTTGGAGGAAGTACATTCAAAGCTTCCATAGCCTTATGATAGCGGTTCAGATAATACTGAACAACTTCCATCGGCTCTAACTGTTCCAGACGTGCCTTCTTTGCAATCTTATCTTCACCATCGTCTGCATCATGTTCCAAATGTCCAACATCAGTAATATTACGGACATAACGTACCTTGTAACCCAGATGTGTCAGGTAACGGAAAAGAATATCGAATGTAATAGCCGGACGAGCGTGTCCCAAATGAGCATCACCGTAAACAGTAGGCCCGCACACATACATACCCACATGAGGAGCATGCAACGGAACAAAAAGTTCCTTACGACGGGTAAGCGTATTATAAATAGTCAGCTTATTTTCCATAAATAATCTCTTTTAGTTAAGTCACAAAAGTACGGAAAAAAGAAATAATAAGGAAACAGAGGATATTTTTTTTCACAAACAGGCTTCCTATATGCCTTACCAAATACGGAAAGCTATATATATTCGTCAAAAACTAAGGCAAGAGATTTAGTTAACAAACATAGAAGAGGTAAGCAATTTCTTAAATCATGTTATAAAACATAGTTTTTCGGTCCAAATATTTGCAGATATCCTGAAAGTCCGTACCTTTGTACTGTGTTTTTCATAGTATTAGATTTAAGGTTAACAAAGGTTGGAGTACAGCGGTACTCCTTTTTTTATGCCCATACGTAAAATATATGCAAGAAAACAACAAAGTCCTGTTAGGTATGAGCGGAGGAACAGATAGCTCAGTAGCTGCCCTGCTCCTGCAAGATGCCGGCTACGAAGTAACCGGTGTGACTTTTCGTTTCTATGAAAAAGACAACAATACCGAATACCTGGATGATGCACGCGAATTATGTGAACGTCTGCATATTTCTCATATAACCTATGACGCACGCAATGAGTTCCGTGAACGAATCATTTCTTATTTCATCAATGAATATATGACAGGACGTACTCCTGTTCCCTGTACCCTTTGCAACAATTATCTGAAATGGCCGTTACTGAAGAAACTAGCCGATGAAAAAGGCATCTATCATTTTGCTACTGGACATTATGTACAAAAACGGAATATTGACGGATATTGGCATATCACAACCGGAACAGATGTAGATAAAGACCAGTCATTTTTCTTGTGGGGATTGCCTCAAGACATACTGCAACGTATGCTATTGCCCATGGGAAAACTGACCAAAAATAAGGTACGCGAAATTGCAGCCGAACGTGGTTTCCTGAAAGCTGCTCACAAGCGCGACAGTCTGGGAGTATGCTTTTGCCCTATGGACTACCGCAGTTTTCTAAAAGAGCATGTAAAAAAAGAGCTTATCATGCCCGGTAACTTCTATGACGAATCCGGTAATTGCTTAGGAAAGCACGAAGGCTACCCTTTCTATACCATCGGACAACGCAGGGGGTTAGGAATCTATCTGAATAAAGCATTGTTTGTAAAACAAATCATCCCGCAGACCAACAGTATTATTCTCAGTGACCAGCTCTGCTCACTGGGACAAACAGAAATGTATCTCACCGACTGGCATGTAACGAATCCTTCTGCCCTATTTGAAACAACTGATGAAATCATCGTAAAAATCCGTTACCGCAAGCAGGCCAACCGTTGTACCGTTATCCCTACCCCCGACGGACAACTGCATATCAAACTACACGAGCCATTGACTTCCATCGCAGCCGGACAAGCCGCTGCTTTTTATCGCGATGACGTCGTATTGGGTGGAGGCATTATTTGTTCGTCATTATAACAAGATTATCACTTGACCCTCCTGTTCAACTGATTATTTGCTTTTTCGGGTTTTGATTTTCCTACTCGCTTACCGCTGGATTTCTTTTTCCCCGTCTGCTTTGCTTTCCAAGCAAAAGGATTCTTCTTATTGACTACCATATTATCTGTATTTTTTTGCAAAAATACAATTATAATCCATAAATAAAGACGAAAACATACCTTCTCCCTTATTGACTTAATGAAAATGACTAATTTTGTTTTTTAACCAAATACAGAAAGCTATGAGTCTATCCGATTACACACATACACTGACACAAGCTGTAAGCGAACTTTCTGACAAGCATTCGTACGAAGGTTTGTTTCATCAATATAAAGATGGCGATCCGCTTCCATCAGGGAAATCACTGCGCCGAATTGTAGAACTCTCCCGAGAAATTCTTTTCCCTGGCTATTTCGGAAACTCTACCGTCCATCGAAGAACTATCAACTACCACATCGGAGTAAATGTAGAAGAACTTTTTGGCTTACTGACAGAGCAAATACAGGCAGGATTATGTTTCGGACTAGAGAATACTCCTTCGGATAATGTAATCAAGAAAATTCCTGACCGAGATACGGCTGCATCCATAGCAGCACGTTTTATCAGCAGACTCCCTGAAATACGACGTATTCTTGCTACCGACGTAGAAGCAGCATATTACGGAGATCCAGCAGCTACCTGTTTTGGAGAAATCATCTGTTGCTATCCTATTATCCGTGCAATTACCAATTATCGCATTGCACACGAACTGTATATGCTGAATGTTCCGCTTATTCCTCGTATCATTACTGAAATGGCTCACTCAGAAACCGGAATTGATATTCATCCGGGAGCACAGATCGGACATCATTTTACTATCGACCACGGTACTGGTGTAGTAATCGGTGCCACGTGTATCATTGGTAATAATGTAAAGCTCTACCAAGGAGTTACATTGGGAGCCAAGAGTTTCCCACTCGATGAAAACGGGAACCCAATAAAGGGTATTGCCCGCCACCCTATTCTGGAAGATGACGTCATCGTATATTCTAATGCAACTATTTTAGGACGTATCACCATTGGTAAAGGTGCAACAATTGGTGGTAACATTTGGGTAACGGAAAGTGTACCAGCAGGTTCACGTATCGTACAACGCAGGGAATAAATTATATATAAGAACAAAGTTTTAATGATTAATAGAAAAAATATGAAACCAACAATTACAATATGTCTAGCTATATTGCTGGCTGCTTGCAATACTCAAAAAAAGCAAGAAACAGATAACAATAGTGACTCTTTAAAGAATATCCCACAAGCAGTAGGAAACGACCGGGATGAGCATGGTTGTCTTGCTTCAGCTGGATATACGTGGAGCGAAGTACAGAAAGATTGTATCCGTCTTTTTGAGGAGGGAATACGAGTCGATGCGGCTGATGGAAGTGAACGATCGGCTTTTATTGTTTTCAGCCCCGATTCGACATTAGCAGAACTATTCTTTTCTGACGAACAGCCTAAGGAAATCTTGGAAAGACGTACATTACCTACAGGCAAATATGCTTGGAATATAGAAGATGATGATACCAAAAATATACGCTTCATTGATGGTGTATGGACTATCAGCCAAAGGAATAAACTTATCTATACTCAGAGTAAAGATAAACTAGGTCCAATGCAAACTCTTACTTACGAAGGATTGCTTCCTGCTGCCTCTGGTCCCGGGATATTCTATTCGTTAACCATCAAAAGTAAAAAGCATAGCGGAGACGGAACATTTTCGTTGGCTTTGACTTACAAAGAAGCTGAAAACGGGAAAGATAAGACATTTACTTATGAGGGGAAACGCTTCACTTTACGTGGTATGGCCGGAAATGAAAATGCTACCGTATGGCAACTTATAACAAACGACCAAAAGCAGACCTTTAATTTCTTGGTAGAAAATGACCAAACTCTTACCTTACTGAATGATAAACTGGAAAAAAGTCAGTCGAACCTGAATTATCAACTGAAAAAAGTTAACTGATATTCTCTTCTATAAAATCAATTTTTAATTATACATCAAATGATATTTCTATACAACAGTTTCAAGATTATTATTTGACGACAGAATTTTAATAAAATGGTCTGACCTCACAAATGAAGTCAGACCTAATTTTATATTTACAAAATTTTTAACAGCTGCAAAAAAATAAATAAACTATAACTCACTGCACAATATCAGATAGAAGTGTAGTGTTTCCGAATATAGTATTTTCTGCCAAAAAGACTGACTCTCCAGGAGCAAGTTTGAGTATAACTACTGTATTTCCATTGTCATAATTGATAGAAGCCGGCTTAGTCTTTCCCGTATGCGGATCTAATAAAGTACATTCTGTTAATTTCCCTTTAAGTATAATCTTATTTTCTGCTACAGAGCTGTCTATATTACCAAAATAATACAAATTGCCACCTAAAACTATCTTATGTATATAGTTAAATGGTTGTCTAGTATTACTGAACCTTACATCAAGTTCTGCTGTCTTAAAAATATTACGGAGAGCTTCATCATTTGGATTTTTTATAAACACAGCACAACCTTTACTTCTCTCCGAAACAAGCATCCGATTGACGATTGCTATAATATCACTATCTGATCCATTTCCATCGGCAACTTGTTGAGGTAATTGTGTCGTAAAAATTATCTTAACTCCGTTTTCCCACGCTTTTTCTATCTTTTTCATATTACTTAGAGAAATTACTCTACAACTTGGTACTATAATAACAGAAAATGATTCTGTATTAATCTCATTTTTCATCATAAAACGTTGGTTCTCAACAAAGCAGCGATCGTCCATTACCTCAGGATGAATATAGGTAAAATCAATACCAAGATTATCAGTAAGTATACGTGATACCATACTGTAATCGACATCCGGTATATTCACTCCACCTTTATAAAAACCTTCTGGACCATCAAAATAATGCCCTGCTTGTAAAGTATTGATAGGATACATCATTGCAACATCGGAAACATGACGTCCTGTACGTGCCAACATATAGTTCAGACGTGAAAGAAACTTATTAAAATCAGCAAGCTGATAATTATATAGTGGATTTCGATAAGAAAGTTCCGGAAGAAACCACACATTGGCATTATTATACCAAACAGCATGAGGTATAAGCTGATTAATTCCTTTTGTATATTGTTCTATAGCAATATTGTACATACTTGCTATAGATATATTTCCCATATCACCATAAGTTTCCGACATCACATAAGTCTTATCCCAATTATTTGCTGATGAAGATACAACTTTATAAAAATCTTCAGCAGGCCGATTTCCTCCAATTTTATCGATACCAGGCATCCCCATATATTTCCCGTCAAGCATAAGATCGCCAGACACACTTACCGGATTAACAACTTCCTCCTGATCCTGATGCCCAGTCGAAATAATTCCATGAGCTTCAGCCCAATCACTAATAGTTTTCATGAAGCCTTCAGTATAAAGAGAAGCACGCATACCAAACAAATAATTACGTGCAACTGCAGTACAAGGACCGATATCATACCACAATGCGGGATAAAGGACTTCTGGTGAAAATCCAAAACGAGAGATAAACTTATCATTAAAATCATCAGTCCACATACGCCCTTGAGCACGATACATCGTAGGCTCATCAAAAAATGTCGTAGTAATCACACTTCCAAATGCCTCGGGGAATTTTTTGTAATAAGCCTCATGAGTATCCTGCACAAAAAGCTTAACCGCCTCAGGAGACAGATAATTTACATTAGGATCTCCATCTTCTACACATACAAAAACCATAACCTTCCATTCTCCTTCTTTGGGAACATTCCATGTGAGAATATTTTCTACAACTTTTTCTCTCAAAGATACTATCTTCTTTGTTTGCTTATCCATGGCTACGACAGCCATAATAGTACCTTTAATGTTCAATTTACAACGAAATAACGTATCCGATATAGTGACATATTCCACTTTATCAAGGCGCCTGACGGTCTTACCTGGATGATTGTTCTTGAATACAGTTTCACCCGAACCATTTATAGCCCCCATACTACCACTCGGAAATCCATACTCATCATAAAGTGACATCTTAGCTCCCCGTTGTTTTACCATTTCAATTACCTTGCCATACAAACGGAAATACTCCTCCGACAAATATGTAGGAGCAAATGACTTTCCAAAAGGAAGAATGGCACATCCACCATAACAATCTTTTGTCAAAATACCATCCAGTTGTACCAGTAAACTGTCTTCCTTTACTTCTGTATTATTCCAAAACCATAATGGGACAGGACGCCACCTCATCGATGGAGATGCAAACTCTGAAAGTTTTATAGGGTCTGTTAAAGCTTCTCCTCTACAAACGGATCCTATTAGAAATATAAAAAATAACAAACTCAGTTTTTTCATAACTAAAAAGCATATTATTCAATCAATAAATTTACTGGCCCTATCAGTCCGGCCTTCGGGTCCCCCCGATAAGGTGTAGGTGTTGTCTGATAATGATTGGCCAATGTACTATAAACCAATATCTCCACTTTATTATTTCCTTCTTTTATATAAGGAGTTATATCTAACTGATAGGGAGGGCTTAACAAAATGCCAACTAACGAACCATTTACCTTCACTTCACAGGTGGCAATAATCTCACCTAAATCCAGTGTTATCTTTTTCCCCGATAAGTTCTTTGGGATATGAACAGATTGCGCATAATTTATGCCACCGGAGTAAAAACGCAATGATCCCATCTTCGACCAATCGCCAATACGCATAATACCATCTTCGGTAAATAATTTGATAGGTTCCGACAAGGCTAACGTTGCTTGATATCCAGTCATCGTTTCTAAAGAAAAGGCAACAGTACTCAGATGCTCCAGGACTTCAGGTAAAACAATTCGATAGTGACACAAATTGTCTGCATGCTTAACCTCGATGCAGGAATCTGCCACCTTATTTCCATTGATCCACATTTTAAGATCCTTTCCATAAGCCCATAAATCCAGTCCTTTCAACCCTGGAACAGATTTAAATCGATAACACCAGCGTTTATGCTGACCTTTATACAAATCATACCTCAAATGATTTGCATAAAACCATTTCATAGCGATAGAATCTGAATAAACAGAAGTTTTTTCCGGCAACGGAGCATTTTCTGGAAGAAAAACAACAGCTCCTCTTTTTCGTGTATCACGGAAAGATCCGGTTTGTGATTGATAGTTTTGTTTCTTCGTATTGTAATATAAAACAGACAAATGATGCCAGCCAGGCAATAAATGAATCTTATCAGAAGCTGTTACTGACTTACCATTTACTTCAATCACACTCGCATCCACTCCATCCTGCACAATAGTATAATTTCCTATTGTATCGGCATATACAAATGTTTCGAAAGATTGAGTACCCCCTTTATTCAAGATAAAGAAGCCATCACTGACTTTACCTTTTAAGCCATGCCAGCCTTGTGAACCAGGCTGATCCCAAACACCATATTTCCACGAATAAGACAATGTATCTTTATGAATGGCAGTGGTATCACCCCATGAAATGACTGCTTGAGGGCCATAGCCATAAAAACTTTCTTCCCATGTTGAATCTACAAATTCTTCCTGAGTCCAAGCATTACCCTGCATCTCATCTTCTGGAGCAAAATGAAACGAACGTGCCTCAGCACCAATCATATGATTAGAAGCAGGCAACCTAAAATCTCCCCATTTATTATTTAATGTAGGGATAAGCTTGACATACCAATCATCAGACAATCGAATCTTCTTTACTGGCTTTTGAACAGTATCTTCATTGCATTCATATACCGGTTCACCAGATGAAAATACAAACAGATAAGAGTTGGCATAATCTTTTCTTAACTTTACATAAGTTCCATCCTCTGTTTGCCGAAGAACAGGATAAGTTGTTATAGAGCCATCCATTGCATTCCACAACTCTAACTTACCTTTACTTCGGAAAAAGCACTCCGAATCTTTAGGAACATTCATTACCATATAGAAATCCCTCTTCCCGATTTTACGATGGAGGACTTTACCTTCTCCCTGTAATGGTTTGAAATCAGGCATAATCAAACTATAAATATTGTCTGGAATTTGCCCTGATTTCAAATACCAGCCAATACCTCCCCGCTTATTAATCTGCTTTTCTCCTTCTTTTCCTGCAAGAGCTTCTTGGGCAGTCAAGCCAAATAGTTCTTGTAAAATAGCATCAATCTCTTTATCCCCTTCTCCTCGATTAGAAGTAGCAATCGGCAAGTCATCGGTAGCCAATACAATTCCTCCTGCACGATAAAAATCACGAGCAGCCAATAAGGTCGTATAATGTACGGCTTTCATATCTGCTAAAATTAAAATCTTATACTGATTACCTAAAATAGATAAGTGCTTTCCATCAGATATAGCTTTACGCAATGAGTGATAATCTACAAAATCATAATCCAAACCTTTATTACTTAACCGTAAGGCTAAATCAAAAACACGATCCGGATTTTTATCAGGATAAGCTTGTAAAGCATCTGTAGGATACACTAATGCAATGTCACATATATGTTTTCCCTGACTTAAAACATAACTCATACGCTCCGTATACTCTAACCATTTTTTCATATGCGGCCAATATGGCATACGAAAATGAAAACAAGGTGGGGCCCACTCCCACCAACCACCATGAGTAGAATAATATAGTCCATGCATACACACAAGATTTCCTCCAGCTATAAAGTGGTGATCAATTTGCTGAGTCAACCAAGATCCTGAACTTCCCCATCCCATACTGTGGAAAGCCTCTAACCAAGTTCTGGGACGATGGTACAAATGAGCGACGGAACTTGAAACTTTAGTTTCCAAGAAACTAGATCCTCTTGAAGGAGCATCATTTCCCGGTGCTGTGTACCATGAGATTACCCTAAAATAGTCAACATAAGCCAAAGGATTTTTTCCTCTCCCCAAATTATCACAACCATAAATCAATCCCTTATCTCTATGCCAACGATATATCGGTTCAAAATAACGTTCCTCCGCCAGAGAAATCAAGACATCCGCATAATCCAATCTGATTTTAGGAGTTACAGTTCCTATATATTCTTTCAACGCAGGAAGATAAGGTATTACATCATATCCTTTCCGTCTTTGAAATTCTTGTGGAAAATCATCAGACCATGACAACATATTAATAGGATATGAAAGCTCATCTTGAAAAAAATAGTTCATCCCCTCCCGGCCTAAAGAATCCATCCTATGATAGAATCTGTCAAAATAAACCTCAACCAATTTTTTTCCATGCAGCGGATGTAACACATAGCTATTCTCTGTATGGATTACATAAATTTTATAATTCTCCGTTCGCGGGACCTTCCATTTCAATTCTTTTCCATGGATATAACCAGACAAATCTATTCTTCCCGGCCATGCAACAGCCGAAAGAAACCTCTCTGGAAGCTGACACGTAAACAGCTCACCCTTATTTACTGAATATGAGTCGATAACCAGCTTTCCTTGGTAATTCTGAAAAACAGACATCGTATCCAACTCATCCGGATAATAACCGTTTCCATTCCATCCGATTGTATAATCATCCAATCCCACTCCTAATCCCAGTTGAGCGCACTCTCCAGAAAACCAATTCCAGATATTCCACCAATCTTCCGAGAAAACGGGTGGATTTCCCGGACTTGTTCTACCAAAAAGACCATACCCATTTTTATTAAAAACAGAATCAACCTCTGGGTCGGTATGTATATAACTTACCGAAAAACCATCCGTAGCCGACTGCGATAAGATTTCCAATTGTTCTTTTAAACGTTCTTTATTCAGTCTATCTCCACTCCACCAATAAAAAGGAATATTTCCATAACCTTTTGGAGGATTTACAAATTCGGAACGCAAATCCGGATTCGCTGTCGGATAGCCTTTATTTTTTTGCATCTGAGCAAAAAGTGACAAAGAAAAAAATGCCAATATAGAGACAGATAACAAGAATTTATTTTTCATAAGTTTAAATAAAAGATTCATACTTTATTTTACAAAATGTAACTCAGATGTACCAATCAACCTGACAGGACCCATTAATCCAGATTGTTGCAGCTCCGAATCCGGATGCCATGTAATAACATTTGCCCAAGTATGTCGCTCATTCTCTGGTAAATTCAAATCACCGATTATTCGATTCACCCAGTTATTTACAACTTCTACTTCCAAAACATTCCTACCTTTCTGTATCTTATCGGTTATTGCCAATCGATAAGGAGCTGTCCATACTCCTCCCACATATTTACCGTTTAATTTCACTTTCGCCATTACCTTTACTTTGCCTAAATCCAGATAGACAGATTTTGAAGCGATACTATCAACTTGAAATATCGTTCTGTAAGTAGCAATACCCGAAAAATATTTAATATCATTATCCTCAGCGTTAGTCCAGCTATCCAATTGATTCACTTTCACATTTTTGTTTAACACTCCATCTATTGATTTAAAATGTATGTCCCATGGCCCAGCAATACTCAGCTCTTCACGCCAAACAGGATAATTTGTACCTTCATCGAACGTTCTATTACGATGACGAAATACGATAAAGGCACTCTCACTACCAGCCAACTGTAAATCTAAAGTCGTACCCTGTTCAGAGCAAGTATATTCTGGTAAATACCTTATCTCACCCGTCACTGGATTCCAAAGTTCAGGCTGCATATTTTTCACTCTAAATATTGGCGTAAACTTGACAGATTCCTGCGACTGATTTGAAATAAAATAAAGATCTCCATCAGGCATCTTCCTATGAATAAAAAGCACAGGAACATCATCTTCAATTTTCATATCCGGTAAAATATGATTTTCCAATAATAAAGAGTCCAAACAGTATCCACGACTATATACTACACCTTTACCATATTTTCGTGATGACACATTTTTATCTCCCCATATTTCTTCTGCCAACGTACAAACTTCCTTATCTGCATCAGGATAATTTTGTAGACTCGGTGATCTCTCCGGAGCATTTCCTAAGACTATTAAACCATCATGTACAAACGATTTTATTTTTTGTAAAATCTCCGGACGCATGGTTTTTAAATCTGGTAATATCAATACTCGATATTTCATACCACTTGATAGCAACAAATAACCATCTTTGACCGAAGCTGATTTCAATAGCACTTCTCCATTGATATAATCGAAAGCATACCCTTTAGGTACTGCCGGATCAACAGGTCCCGTCATTTTAGGAGTATCTTCACCAATAAAATAAGCAATATCTGCCACATACTTACCACTCTGTAGCATCATATTACAACGCTTCAGATAATTGATAAATAGATCTAACTGACTAAACCAAGTGTTATGACGATTAAACTCACTTCCAAAGGAGGCATTTATACCAGGAAAACGATCTTCGTAAGGTTGATGAATATAAACATGTAGAAGTGTAGCATTGATACCTTCCGTAAAAAACCGGTCACCACGTTGTTTCATTTCACAAGGATCATGCGTGAAATCTCCTCCACCTACAGTAAAAGATTCAGCCCAAACTTTACGTTTCCCATAGATATGAGCACACGACGAAGCAGCTCTATTTTCAATATTTCCAAGATCACCTGTAGTCCAAAATTCACCGGCAACTTCATCCGACTGGCCTCCATACTGCAAAAACTCTCCGGGGAAACCCCAATGTCCATAATTCTCCAGCCAAGTAGTCAATCCATGTTGATGACTTAATTTACTAAGAGCCCCTACATATTCATAAGAAACACAATCTGCTATCAGTCGCCGTAAATCCCAAAGAAATCGATTTGAAATATCAGGACTTCCAACAACTTCCCCATGCAACACTGGTAAATAAGGAACAGGACTGTATCCATACGCTTCAATAAATTTCTTTTCCATATCATCGGTCCAGTTCATTCCACCAGTTTCATAACTATCCATGACAGCAACTTTGAAACATTTTCTGTCTTCTTCTGGTATGCGTTTTAAAATTTCACCAATAAAAGCATTGAAATGATATTCTAAATGCTTGCTATTCATTTTATCAACCTCCAGGCCTGTAGCTTCAGGAGCAGCAGGAGCATTGGTTACTCCAGTCGTTTTCATGGCATAACGCACAATTTTCCACTGGCCTTTCGGTAAATGACATGTCAAAACACCCTTATCCACATCTGACGTAAAATCAAGAACCCTTTCAGGGTCCAATACCTGCTTTTTATTGGAAATAGGAGGTTGTTCCTCCCATAAATAATCCTTCCACATAGGAAGTGGAGTTGGAAACATTTTCGCAAGTGTTTTTTCCGCATAATATTCGATATAAGGTTTTGACGATAGTTCTACCGTACAATTACCACTGCCAGAACCACTCATTTCAAACTTATATACATCAGCCTGATTCTCGGGTAGAGAAATAACAAGAGGAGCATCAGGCACAAAGCCAACATTTAAATTGAAATTGCTTCTATCAATATCAAAACTTTTAAGCAATCGGAAAGTATTCTTCTCTTTTGCATAAATTTTTCCAAGACTTTTAATTGGAGTATCTGTTTCAATGATTAAGGAGCGCATATTAGGAGCTGGAGCTTGTAACTGTAGACTAATCTCCTCTCCTTCTTTTTTGGTAAAACTCCATTTTTCCTGTGATTCTGGCAAAACAGAATATGCCAACACTTTTACATCTTGACTATTTTTTATTTCTGGCAACACGATAACAGTATCACATCCCCCCTCAATTCTAACCGAAGCGTTATCAAGATATCTCATACTTCGATTACCTGTTATCCACGGGCCTCCAGATTGACTCCATCCAGGACCATTGAAAAAGCCAATTTCAATACCTAGTTCCGTAGCTGTCTTTAATGCTGTATGAACTATATCCCACCATTCATTACTCAAAACCTTGACATTCCCTTCCGCTACCTCAGGCAGACCAACATTTCCAATGAAAGCCCTATTTATGCCCACCTTCTTCATTGATTGCAAATCTCTGATAACTCCTTCTTTAGATATATTATTCGATATCCAGTACCAATAAACTCCAATCTTCACAGAATCAGGAACAATTTTGAAAGATGTCTCCAGTTCCGACAAGGTCACTTCATTGCCTAATTCTGACTTACAACTTATTAAATTCAAAAATAATCCTATCAAACAAAAAGATAAATAATGCCTTGCTTTCATTGTTACCCAACTATTATCATTAAGATACTATATTTTTATAATCACTCTTTAATTATTCACGTAGAACTAAAATCTCAGAAGGAGCATCAACCTCAGTTACAATTTTACCATTATCATCTAATTTATGACTGATGGAAATAATACCATAAGGTGTAGGAAAGGTACCTTTTACCCATTTCAAATCACCTAAATGAGGAATTATACGAATAACCTTGCAACCCGGCTCTACTACCTGTACCCCCAATACGTATTCACTTAACCAAGAAGTAGGACCTGAAGCCCATCCATGACAAAAGCTATGACGAAATTTCTGATAACAATGAGCTCCAAAATCTCGATGAATATCATTTTTCCCTTCTGGAACTATTTCATCTATCCTTGCTGCATTAGGCAGCCAATTTAAGTCAAAATCCTCCCAAAAAGTAGTAGCACCTAAATCCAACATAGCTCCCCAATAAGTACGTATAACATCTAATGCCCCCTTGTAATCGCCTGCTTTAGCCATAGCCTTTAGCATATAATATCCATAAAAGGTTGAAAAGCCATGAGCTCCATTGACTGCAATAATATGTTGATCGGCTTCTTTTGCATCCATCAGATTTGCTAAGACCATCAATGCAGCACCCTGTTTTACGCCTGGAGCAGAAGGATCTTTCATCGATTTTAAATATTGCTTACGAACAACAGGCGCCACCTTTCTCATTTTTTTTGCCAGTCCTTCTGCTTCATTTGCCAGCTCAGTTTCTCCTAAGATATTACATAACTCATAACTTGCATCCATTGCCATAACCAATAATGCTTGTAACCCCGCATGAATTGTTTCCGGGCTATTGGAAGAAGGCCAGTCAAGAAAGCGCATTCCGTCAAGCTTTTCAACACCTTTCTCATCAACAAAATTCATCAGAAATCTTATCAGACCAACAATATAGTCTTTTTGTGAATTCAAATAATTTTTATCGCCCTGATAATAGAACCAATCCCTCTGAATTAACAACCACCAAATTGAATACGAACTAATACTATTCATCCAATTGGGCAAAGGAGTCACTTCACGTATAGCATTCAAACTTTTAGGAACTACGTCATTGTAACCAAAAACACTACTGATAGTCATTACCTCCGGATGCATATCGCCCACCCATACCAATCTATCTCTTTTTATACCATCCCAAAGAAATTCTTGCATATTCAAATGAACCGTATAGGCACCGGTCTGCCATATTTTATTCAGACGTTCATCATTAGAACAAAACGATCCTTTATAAGGTATATCTCTATAAACAGAAATAGCCCTGATTTCTTTAATATGTAACTCTACATTATCATCTATTAAATCAATACGAGCAAATCTAAATCCCGAATTTCCAATTTCAGCTACTCCCAGCCAAGGCAGTTTCATTTCAAAATCACGAATTGCATGATCATTTGATGCCCCATTCTTTCCATCAATTTCACACATAGCTTCACTCACTGACTCTCCCAAACGTATGCGTACTGTTATTGGCTTTTTAGAAGCAGGCATACCCGTAATAACTTGGATTCCCCCTTGAATTTCTTTGCCAAAATCAAGTAAAATAGAGGGCTTTTTTCCATTAACTGATTTCATAACACAAATATTAGTATTCACAAGACTTGGCTGCCCATTACCCTCACAAAACAAGAAATCAGTTCCCGTCATAAGTTCAGTATGTTGTTCCCATACCATTCTTACAGGTACAATATATTCACGTACTCTTGCATCTCGTTGAGAAGCACTTCCATTTTTTACATTGAGTACTACCAAGAATAAAAAAAGAATGAATTTAAGATTTCGCCCCATAACAATATATTCTTAAATTGTATATTGTAATTCTAATACACAATAATTAAAATTTAAAAAATACCATTTTTGTTGTAAAAACAAAATTACTCATCTATAAACACATGCTTTATAGCTTCTAAATAGCCATATCCAAAAACATTACAAGGTTGCAAATAGCTAGTTTCCGTCCATTCATTCCAACTATTGATAGTTATCAGAGGTTGTTGTAAAGGATGGGTATCTACATATTTTTTTGCTTTACGAAGAGCTTTCTCAAAGTTTTCTGGGGTATTATTCCTAACAACAGCACTATTACCCAAACGAGGACTATTATCCCAACCAATACTAATATGCGGAAAATAAGTAAAACTATATGTTGTATCAATCCGTTGCCATTCTTTTTCTACCGCATCCATAATAATATTATAATCCTCATTTACATCTGTAAAATGAACAAACTGATAATGAGTACCACTAGTGAATCCCAATTCTGTTACAAAATCATTACTTAGTTTATTTGTTTTATTCCCATCAACACCGCTATAATTCAAATTAATCGACCACATTGTTATTTGTAGTTCTAATCCAGGAAATCCAGACCGTATAGTTTCATCTTTAAACCATTTTAATGCATCAACAGTCTGTTTAATTCCTCCTAGTCCTGTTATCAAATTAGGGATATCATAAATCATAAATACCGGTTTTCCACCTATTTTATAGTACTGAGGATGCTTAAAATATTTTTCAATATTACGTTTACAAATTTTTTCAAACTCTTCACGGTCAACCTTTCCTGTCCAGATTACATTATTATCTTTTACATGTGCCAAACGAGTATCCCATAAATTTACGGCATCATGATTTGCCCACATCAAATAAAATTTCATTTTTTCATTATTATCAGCTTTCAGGAAGCCATTATCTAAAGTTGTTTCCATAAACGGACGACCATCATACCAATACCAATCAAAAATAAAAACATTTACTCCATGCTTTGTAGCCTGTTCTATTTCCATTGACATAACAGATGGATCTGCCTCATTAATATATCCCCATAAAGGAACTCTATTCCAGTAGTGTCCAGGATTTCTCTGTTGCATAGTCATAACTGTTTCCCATTCCCCAATACCCATTGGCCAAAAAGGACGTAATCTTGGATCATCAGAAACATACGCTGGATACAAAAAAGCAGCAACATCATATTTCGATTTATTTTGGGCTAACAATAAAGACGGGAAGCTTATAAAAAGGCTTAATGCAAATAATTTAATTCTCATAATAATTAACAATTTAAGGAAAATTGAAATAATAAATTTAATTAAGGTCTCAAATTTTTTTATGAGATAAATGTCGCTATTTGTTTCTATTGTGGCATTAGTCATTTTGATAAAAATGATATAAATTTTGATCTATTAAAAACAAAATCTATATAACAACTATAAAATAAAATGGATGAAAAAGTATAAATTATATTTTTCCATCCATCTTAAATTTCAAATTACAAATCTCAATGGGTTACCTTAAGGATAACAGGTCCTATAAGCCCTGATTTCCGAAGGGGACTATTTTTGTCATATGGACTCATCCCAACCCAAGTTTCCTCAGCCATCTCAGGGTAAATCGTATTACCAATTAAACGATTTACCCATGTATTTACAACATCTATCCGAATCCTATTTTCACCTTTTCTCAATGCTCTTGTTATATCTAAACTATATGGAGAAGTCCATACACCACCAATATATTTTTCATTAATCCAAACCTTAGCCATATCAGCAACCTCACCTAAATCAAGATAAACATTTCCATTACCCATTTCTTCAGGATTAAATTGAATCGTAGTGGTATAAATCATATTACCAGAAAAGTATTTTATCCATGGATTTTCAAACATAGTTATATCCTTTAATTCATCAAGTTTAATAGGTGAAGGAACACGAAGTGGGCTACGAAAACTTAAATTCCAAGGTGAATCAATAAAAATTTCTTTATCTACTATTGGGAAATTAGAAGTATTTATTTCGGGCAAGCCTTTTTTACGAAAAACAATAAAAGTACTTTCAGATTTATTCAAAGTCACAGGTACAATAGTACCTTCATCACATAAAGTAAATTGCTTAAGTTCTTTTATTGTACCCTGCATAGGATCCCAAAGTTCTGGTTGCATATCTTTTACACGAAATCGTAATTCTGCATGTTGCAATTGATTACTTTGATTAGAAATAAAATAAATATCTGTACCATTTAACATATGCCTATGTCCAAAAAGGAAAGGAGTTTTATTTGGAATATAGCAATCAACTTTCCATCCCATTTCAGCAAAAATCGTCTTTAAATCAACTCCATAAAAAACTCTTCCTTTGCCATATTGATTAACAAAAGTATTTTTCCCATCAATTCCATTCCATAATTCAGCTGAAATACTTTTAATTTCTATATCAGCTTGTGGTTGGTTCTGCAAACTCGGTGAATATTCCGGAGCTGGTCCAACAATAATTGCTCCTTCAGCAACAAGTTGTTTTATCTTCTTAAGTAACTCCGGACGCATACTTTTGATTTGAGGTAAAACAAGAATTCTATAAGACGTCCCATGAGGTAGAGTAATCATCCCATCTTGTACTGTTGCATCATTTATTAATACCTCAGCATTTATATAGTCAAATTGACACCCTTTAGGTAATGCCGGTTCCTGAACCCCAGTCATTTTAGGTACGTCTTCACCTATAAAATAAGCAATATCAGCAACATTTAGACCTTGTCTCAACATATAATTACAACGTTTCACATAAGCTAAAAAAAGATCAATATGTGAAAACCAAGTATTATTACGATTAAATTCAGTTCCAAACCAAGCATTAGTACCTGGATATTTAGCGGTATCAGCTTGCTGAATATACACATGTAAAAGAGTATTATTCACACCTTCAGAAAAATATTTATCCATCCGTAATTTAGTATCAGCAGGTGTATGAACAAATGCTGGTCCACCACATGTATTCGACTCTGCAGAAACCAAATTCTTACCATATATATGCGCGCATGAAGATGCAGCACGATTTTCAATATTTCCTAAATTATTTTCCCATGAGGGAGTTGCACTAGGTAACCAATATTCTCCACCAACTTCATCAGACTGCCCTCCATACTGTAAAAACTCTGCTGGAAATCCCCAATGTCCATAGTTTTCAAGCCAAGTAGTCAATCCATGTCGATGGCAAAGTTCACGTAGTCCTCCAACATAATCATATGCAATTTTATCAGCTACCAAACGACGCATATCCCATAAAAAACGATCTGACTCCTTTTGACAACCGACTACTTTACCAAAATACACAGGAAGATAAGGTAAAGGGTCATAACCATAACGCATCTTAAAATCATCTAAAAAGCCATCCGTAAAATTTTCTCCTCCAGATTCATAACTATCTTGAATCACTACCTTAAATGTTTTTCTATCATCTGCAGGTATTCGTTCAAGTATTTTTCCAATAAAAGCATTAAAATGACTTTCTAAGTGTTTTTTACTCATTTTATCAATTTCCAACCCCGTTCCATCAGGTCCTGCTGGATTATTTGTAACTTTGGTTGAAGTCATACCGGTACGAAGAATAGTCCAATTTCCATCTGGAACATCCCAAATAAGTGTCCCATCTGATGACATACAATGAGATATATCTATAACTTTTTGAGGATCAATATACATCTTCTCTTTATTAGTTTCCGGCTGTATACGCCACATATAATAATCCCACATAGGAAGCGGATCTTGAAACATTTTTGCCAATGTTTTTGCAGCGTAGTTTTCTACATGTGGTGTAGAAGAAAGTTCTATTTCTGCAATACCTCCTTCATGATGGTTATTTTTTATAAGCAAACGAAAAGCTTTCGCTGTAGTCTCTTCGATTGTTATTACTGTAGGAGCAAAAGGCTGGAAACCTACAATATTACCTAAATTATGCCAGTCAATAATAAAGTTAGATATGGTTCGATAACTTCCGTTTTTTTTTGCTTGTAATTCAACTACAGCATTAATATTATTATGTGACGGATAAACAATTAAACTACGAGCTGTAAAGTCTTTTTCCGTTTTTAGTTCAATATAATAATTTACATTTTGAGCTAATTTTATATCCGACGATTTATCACCATCGAACATTTTCTTAAGATCTCCCAAAGAAGTATCAAAATTAATATTAGCATTTTGCATGTTTAAAGTTTCTTCTCCATCAATATATGTTGGATACGCAATGACTTTTACATCCTGAAAATCTTCATCAGGCTTTTTTATTTTAGTTTGAAGTTTTAATGGGCCTTTCACCTTTATCTCTGAACTATTTAAAAAACGCATCGATTGCTCAGGCTTCACCCATGGCCCTCCTGCTTGAGTCCATCCAGGAGAATTAAACATTCCAACCTCAATATCCAAATTTCCGGCTGTTTTTAATGCTGTATGCAGTATATCCCACCATTCATCACTCAGTAATCGTATATTTTTACCTCCAACATAGGGGTCAAAATAATTATGGCCTATAAAGACCCGATTAATCCCAACTCTTTTCATCTCCTGAAGGTCTTTTACAACACCTTCTTTTGATATATTTCCACACATCCAGTACCAATACACACTAGTTTTTACACTTTCTGGAGGAGTTATAAAATCATCCTCTAATGAAGAAATCTGAGCTACCATCTGTAATCCCAACCAAACTCCAATACACAATGTCACAAATCTTTTCATGTAACTAATTATTGAAAATTAATATATTCAAGCCAAACATTACCTATAATTCCCGAAGGGGGAAGTGAACTATTTTTTGTATAAGGATTAATAAAACAATATGTCTGCCGTTCTTCTTTTGGAAGATTTAAATCACCAATTAGTCGATTAACCCATGTATTAACTACCTCTATTTTAATACGATTAACCCCTTCTTTTACAAAATCAGTAATATCTAATTTATATGGAATAGTCCATACCCCTCCTGCATATTGTCCATTAATATAAACTTTTGCCATTGTACCAATCTGCTCAAAACAAAGATAAGTCCTCTCTCCTTGTACAGCTTTTTTTACTCTTGTTTCTGTTGTGTAAGTAGCTGTTCCAGAAAAATATTTAATACTATCATTAGAAGACTTTGATAAATCGTCTAAACTATCTGTCAGTACAGATTGAGGATTCTTAAATGCACTTTCAAAAGAAATATGCCATTTATGTTTTATAGGTTTTATAAAAGTTGGAGCAGGATAATTGTCTGCAAGAGTTAAACTAGTTGCCTTACCTTTTTTTCTAAATACAACGAACACACATTCACCTTTTTCCAGTTTCATTGGTACGATAGTTGTATTATTCTTATACACATAAGCTGGAAGTTTACGTATATTCCCATTTATCGGTTCCCACAATTCAGGCTGCTTACCGGTCACTCTAAAAGCAACATTCATTGTCACTGCACGATCCTCTTGATTAGATAAAATATAAATATCGGTATTACCATCCTTCTGATGCCCTTGATATATGTTTATACCTTCTGGCACTTTACAATCTGGCACATAATTTAATTGTGTAAATAATTCTTCAAAACTAAGACCATAACAAACCATTCCTTTTCCATACTTACGTTGCTTAATTTTAACTCCATCTATATCACCCCAAATTTTACGAGATAAATCTTTAACTTTCAAATCAGCTTCTGGCTGATTCTCCAGACTAGGAGATTTTTCTGGAGCAGGCCCCATCACTATTCCTCCTGCTGCTATTAATTTTTCTATTTTCTGCAAAAGTTCAGGACGCATTGTCCTTAAAGTATGAGGCAAGACTAATACTTTAAAAGAAATACCATGAGGTAATGTTAAACGACCATTTTTTGTTTCCAAACTATTTAATATAACTTCAGCATTTATATGTTCAAATTGATATCCAGCAGGGATCCAAGGTTCCATAATCCCAACCATTTTGGGAGTATCTTCTCCTATAAAATAAGCTACATCTGACTGATACCACCCCTGACGCATCATGTAGTTACATCTTTTAATATAAGTAGTATATAAATCCATCTGCTTAAACCATATATTATTTCTATCAAATTCAGTTCCAAACCATGCATTAGATCCTGGTAGTCTTTGTTCATCAGGTTGTGAAATATAAAGATGGAGTACTGTATTATTTATTCCATAAGTAAAATATCTATCCATACGTTGTTTCAAATCATTTGGAGTACGCAAATAAGCTGGTCCGGCACTTGTACTAGTTTCCGAAGAAGTTAATTTTTTTCCATAAATATGTGAGCAAGAAGTAGCTAAACGATTTTCGATTTCTCCATAAGGAGGATCACACCAAAATTCACCTCCCACTTCATCAGCTTGCCCTCCATATTGAAGAAACTCTCCGGGAAATCCCCAATGCCCATAATTCTCAAGCCAAGTAGTTAAACCATATTTATGTGCAATCTCTCGCATTCCACCAACATAATCATAGGATATTTTATCAGCAATCAGTCTTCTTAAATCCCATAAAAAAGCATCAGATTTATGTTGATTCTCAATTACAATACCATTTAAAACTGGTAAATAAGGTGTTGGATCATAGCCATATCTTTTTTTAAAGATAAGAATCATATTATCCGTAAAATTCTGTGCACCTACTTCATAGCTATCTTGTACTAAAATTTTAAAAGTTTTCCTATCTTTTTCGGGAATTCTCCGTAAAATCTCTCCGATATAATCATTAAAATGGCTTTCTGCATGTTTACGGCTCATTTTATCTACTTCATATCCTGTTGCATCAGGACAAGCAGGTTCATTGACCACTCCAGTCGGAGCCATACCCATCCGCATTATTAACCATTCTCCTTTCGGTACATTCCACTTCAATATACCATCAGATGATATCTTCTTTGTTAAATCTATTACCTGAGATGTTTTTAATGCAAATGTTGTATCATAAGATTCAGGCTGTTCGCGCCATAGATATTCATCCCAAGAAGGGACCTCTGTCTGAAACAATTTCGCTAATGATTTCTCCTTATAACGTTCCACTCTCGGCACAGACGATAATGATAATTCTGCAATGCCATTATTTGTATCAACTGTATAAAACACCAATCTAAATTCATTTCCAACAACAGGATCAAAACTTATTGCAACATCTGCATATGGATCGAAACCTACTTTTTTCCAATCTCTTGTACGATTTATTTCAAAATCACTAATAGTCTGAAAAAGGTTTTCAGAAACTCTCACTTGGAGTTCAACTCGTGTAGAAATAGCAAATGGAGCAACTCGAATAACTAAACTACGTGCACTAAAACTCTGTTTCGATTTAATTATTATCTCATTTTTCCCTTTTTTAGCAAAACATATACTAGTATTGATATCTCCATCTGTTATTTTCTCGACATTACTTACATAAGGGATTATATCAATTTGCGCATTATGGGTATTTAAAACACTTCCTTCAGAAAAAGGATTAGGCATAGCCAAAACCTTCACATCTTCAAACTCTTCTGTCGGTTGCATTAGCTTTATAGTTTTTAATCCCGGACCTTTTACTATTTTTTGTGAAGAGGCCAAATATCTCATCGTCTGATTCGCTTTAATCCATGGTCCTCCAGATTGACTCCAACCAGGAGAGTTAAACATACCTATTTCAATACCTAACTCTGTAGCTTTTTTTAACGCAGCATGTGTAATATCCCACCATTCATCACTCATAAATTTTACTTTATACAAAGCATGAGGATCTCCCGTTCCAACCCCTCCTATATTAGCAATAAAAGCTCTATTAATTCCAGCGGCCTTCATTGCCTCCAAATCTTTTATCACCCCTTCTTTGGTTATATTTCCTTCTATCCAATACCAATAAGTACCAGTTTTTACGGAAGAGGGAGGATTTTTAAATTCACTTTCCATCTTATTAGAAGAAGGAGTTGTGCATTGCAAACAGGCAAAAGCCAAAAAACAAATCCCCAAACATATATTTTTCATAAGAGCAATAATCATAAATTAAAATTTTACTTAGGTTTTAATTTAACATATATATTTTTCTGATAAGTTATTAAATTATAATAACAAAGGAAGCCTTATATTAGAATAAATCAAAATACTTCTTTACTTATAACTTCAAGAGTCAAAACATAAAAATCCCCTATTTTAGCCTTAGTTCACTACATACAAAGCTAGAATGAAGGGATTTTAAATTCCAAAATTTTCAAACTCTACTTTAAAACATTTCTCATTTTATCATTAAAAATAAGGATTTAAAGCTGCTTCAGAAGCTGGTAAATCAAATAACAGAGGTATTTGCAAATAAGCAGAAGAAGCGACCGTATATCCCTCTGGGAAATAGTAAGCTTGCGGATTTAATTTTACCCTTTTTCCATAAGCTTTCATAACCTCTTCCGCTTTGCCACTACGAACCAAATCCAGCCATCTTTTATTTTCAAAGGCTAGTTCGACGCGTCTTTCTTGAAAAATAGCTTCCCTTATCTCTTCTTTCGTTGAAGCCGCACTTGAAGTTAATCCTGCCCTATCACGTACCTCATTTAAGTATTGAAGAGCATCTTCTGGTCTATCTAATTCATTTGCCACCTCAGCTTTAAAAAGTAAGGTTTCTGCATAACGATATACAGGCCAATTATCATTTGTATTCCCTGATAAAGCATGAGAATGACAATATTTCTTTATATACGGACAAGGTTCTCCATTTGCTGTTAATATTCCCACAGAAATATCTTTTCTTAAATCTCCAGGTTCATAAGCAGCTATAATATCAGGAGTTGGAATATTATATCCCTCAACATTCCTTGAGTTTTCAGTTATTCCGGTTATAGCCGATATTTCCTCTGCAGTAATTGGTTGAGGTAAAAATGTATAAAAGAAGCTACTAGCATACCCTTCAGTTCCTTCTTTATATTGTATCTCAAAAATAGATTCCTTATTATTTTTATTATTAGTATCAAATACACTATTATAGTCCGCCAATAATTCATAACCAGTTATTTGATTTAATACAGAATCTGCTTTTCCCCATTGTTTTAAATTAATATAGACATTAGCTAATACCATTTGCGCGGCTCCTTTTGTCGCTCTTCCCGATTCCTGTTCATCTTTTCCTGGTAACATTTGAGAAGCAGTTCCAGCATCTAAAATAATTTGATGATAAATTTGCTCTACTGATGATAATGGTAGTGTTGCTTCTGCCTCTGATTTTACCGGTTTTAAATGCAATGGTACACTTCCAAAATATTGTACCAAATCTAAATAAGCAAACGAGCGCAGAAATAAAGCCTGCCCCTTTAAATTTCTTTTTACACCTTTATCAAAGGTTATATCATCAATTGGTTCCAATATATAATTTACACGTGAAATAATAGAATAATTTGACACCCATTTATTTAATGGAATCGTATTATCACTTTCCTCTATAAAATCTTTTATATATTCTCCTTGAATTGTACCACGATCATTGGGATTAAATTTATACGTTGTATTATCCGAGCGCAATTCACCCATTGCCCATGCTCCTTCATTTCCATTATACAACCCTCTTAATGGTGCATATGCACCATTAACAGCTTGTTCAAAATCGCTTTGAGTTTTGTAATATGTTTCTGAACTTAGGCTCGTTTCCGAAGGTATATTTAAAAAATCAGAACAAGAGACTCCCAATACAACCAAACTAGCTAATGTGATTATATTATATTGCTTCATACTAATAAATATTAAGGTAAAAAATCATAAACTTAAACTAACGCCTAAAGAAAACGTTCTAGGTATAGGATAGGTAGAAAAATCTATACCTTGTATCAATGCACTTGGCGAATTTCCATTATTATCTACTCCTGCTTCAGGGTTTCCATAAGGATATTTAGTAAAAGTATATAAGTTTTGTATACTTCCATAAATTCGAACATTACTAATACCCTTAATTTTTGTACAAGGGAAATTATAACCCAATGTCACATTGTTTATAGTTAAATGACTACCATCATATACGCTACGAGAATGGTTTGAGCGATCCCTCTCTGTGAAACTTGTCGATTTTCCGTATTTACCGGATCCGGGATTCTCAGGTGACCTCCATCTATCTTTTATATCTTTTAAGACATTAAATACTCCGTCTAAATTAGTGAGTCCTTCTTCATTTGCCCATACTTTATTACCATAAGTACCAGAAGTAACAATAGACAAATCAAAATTTTTATATGAAAAACTGTTAGTAAAACCAAACACAAATTTAGGGAAAGGGTTACCTATCTCTGTCTTATCTCCATCTACATCAGTCAGCGTGATAACACCATCACCATTTATATCTTTAAATTTAATCGTTCCAACTTCCGAACCAACCATTTTAGGAGAATTATCAAAATCTTCCTGATTCATATAAACTCCAAGTTGAATTGGTCCGTAAAATTGAGCGATTCTACCACCAACCTTAGTTATTGTTGATACACTACCTGTATAAGCAACAATCTGATCACTATTTCCAGATAATGACAAGACCTTATTATCACTAAATGTAATATTGAAATTTGTATCCCATTTAAAATCTCCAACAAAGTTTTTTGTATTTAATGTAAATTCATGTCCCCAAAATTTTAACTCTCCAACATTTCCTGTAATTTTTGAAAAACCAGATTCTTGTGCAATAGGCATCTCGTAAAGTAAGGAAGTCGTTCGTTTATTATAATAATCATACGTAAAAGTAATTCGATTATTAGAAGCTGTTTAAATTTTATTCAAAAATAATTTTATGGCAGCGATATGCATCATGGCTTCGTGCGTGTCAGCCCTGT
>ENA-OQHZ01000014-OQHZ01000014.1-human-gut-metagenome-genome-assembly--contig:-NODE-14-length-150972-cov-18.548746_pt1 | contig 150972 bp, 134 predicted proteins | sample MGYA00242642_ERZ504734 | MGnify/ENA primary metagenome ERZ504734 (study PRJEB26092, sample SAMD00036210) | human gut metagenome | host: Homo sapiens | study: EMG produced TPA metagenomics assembly...
CCGCTACGGCGCCCTCATCCGGGCAAAATATCCCACAAATTGTGACGCACATCTTGCAGAAAGCCTTTTTCAGACACACTCTAGTTCTGTCAACAAAACGTAAAAAACAGGACATTCCGCATCTCTGCAAAATGTCCTGCCATTTTTATTTCTTAACTATATTTTAATTACTGCACTAACACAAATTACTGCTCTATCAGTAATTACCCTTTTTTATTCTTCAGCTTTATCCACTTTGCTTGCTCTTGCTTCAATCTCTTTTGCCTGAATATCGTTCGGAGCCTGCTCGTAGCGTGCGAATTCATAGGAGAATTCTCCGCTTCCGCCTGTCATGGAGCGCAGATCTGTGGAATATCCATAGATCTCAAGCTGAGGTACATCTGCCTCAATGATCGTATTTCCCTGATGGTCAGGAGTCATACCCAGAACACGGCCACGGCGTTTGTTCAGGTCACCCATAACATCACCTGTGTATTTATCCGGAACTGTTACTTTCATGGATACGATTGGCTCTAAGAGTACAGGTGATGCATCCATGAAGCCTTTTTTGAATGCAAGGATGGTAGCCATCTTAAATGCCATTTCAGAGGAGTCTACCGGATGATAGGAACCATCATACAGAGTAGCTTTCACACCAACTACCGGATATGCAGCCAGAGGTCCCTTTAATACGCATTCCTGCAGACCTTTCTCAACTGCCGGGAAGTAGTTCTTCGGAACTGCACCGCCGACTACAACCTGCTCAAATACATAAGGTGTTTCCAGATCGCCTGACGGCTCGAAACGCATCTTGACATGACCATACTGTCCATGTCCGCCGGACTGTTTCTTATGTTTGCCTTCAACGTCTGAATTCTTACGAAGGGTTTCGCGGAACGGAACCTTCGGTTTGCTCAGTTCTATATCTACTTTGTAGCGTTCTTTTAACTTATTGGCAACAATGTCCAGATGCTGATCACCGATACCGTAGATCAGGCTCTGACGGTTTGCACTGTCGTTCACTACACGGAGTGTCTTATCTTCACTCATCATCTTGGCAAGTGCCTGAGAAATCTTATCCTCATCACCTTTCTTCACTGCTTTGAATCTCTTGCAGGTATAAGGTGTGGAAATAATCGCCTTCGGATAGAAGATCGGATTTGCCTTGGTTGCAAGGCTGTCACCTGTCTGTACACTGTTTAATTTGGCAATGGCACCGATATCGCCTGCATGAAGTTCAGGAACCTCGATAGGTTTGGAGCCTTCCAGTACATATAATTTATTCAGACGTTCTTCTTCACCCTTCTCTACGTTTACCAGAGTATCATCAGATTTGATAACACCGGAGCATACCTTGATAAGAGAATATTTGCCGAGGAACGGGTCTGCGATAGTTTTCCATACATATGCGGATTTCACTTTCGTGAAGTCGTAGTTTGCTTCGAAGATCTCATTTGTCTTCTGAGCGATTCCGTTGCAGGAGCGTTTGTCCGGGCTTGGGAAATATCCGCAGATATCATCCAGTAAGTTGGATACACCGCGAAGATTGATCGGTGAGCCCATGCATACAGGTACGATAGATGCTTCCTGTACGTTCATTGCAAGTGCTGCGGAAACCTCTGTTACCGAGAATGTATCACCTTCAAAATAACGGTCCATGAATTCCTCGCTGGTCTCTGCAACAGATTCCATAAGGATATCGTGATATTTCTCCAGATATTCATCCAGGTATTCAGGAATCGGGCATTCCTCTTTCTTACCTTTATCTATGTACTTACGTCCTGCCTGTTTTACAACATTTACATATCCTACAAATTTGCCGTCTTCACGAATCGGGAAGTGAAGCGGTGCGATCTTCTTGCCGTAGAGTTCAGTGAGCTGTTCTACTACTTTACGGTAGCTGACATCATCTACGTCCATATCTGTGACAAAGATCATTCTCGGAAGTTTATATTTCTCACATAAGTTCCATGCCTTCTGTGTTCCAACCTGAACGCCTGCTTTACCGGAAACTACAATGATCGCTGCATCTGCTGCGCTTACTGCTTCTTCTACTTCGCCTACGAAATCGAAATATCCGGGAGTATCCAGCACATTGATCTTTACCTTATCCCATGGTACCGGGATCAATGTGGTAGAAATGGAAAAATGTCTCTTAATCTCTTCTTTGTCATAATCGCTGACAGTATTTCCGTCTTCTACTCTTCCGAGACGGTTAGTCATTCCTGCTAAGTAAGCCATTGCTTCTGCCAGTGTAGTTTTGCCAGCGCCCCCATGACCTAAAAGGACTACATTTCTAATTCGGTCAGTTCTAAATACATCCATGTTGCGTACCTCCCTGTTTGTCTGTTATGTTATTGCCGCCTGTAACGTCCGCAGCAACGATATGGCTATATATTACTAAATTTTTTTATATTTTTCAAGTATTTTATGAAATTTTAACATCTTTTTTTGTGAACTTCTTGTAAATTGATGAGCATTTTATATATTTTCAGTAATTTTCACGGATCTCGACTGTGAATTTTATCTCAAGTGCACAGCTGGCTGACTGATTTTGATTGTACGAATATTTATAGTGCATTGTTTTTTTCAGTTGACTATAGCAGTCCTCGTAACCGGAGCGTGTTTGAGACAGTTCAGCAGAGTGTGAAAGACCGTGGAGATATCTTCATATGATACGGCGTTTGCTTTGTCGCTTTAAATTATTTATGTATAAAAGTGCCGTATGAATTGACTTTTCAAATCATATCCTTTAAAATAGTAAATTATGAAATCATGTAACTGTTCCGTATTTTCACAGTTACGAATAATGTTACCTGAAAGGATGCAAAAACCACTATGAAAACTATCGGTTTTATCGGTCTCGGACTGATTGGCGGATCAATTGCCAAGGCCATCCGAAAATACCATGAAAACTACCGACTTCTTGCTTATGATCAGGATCGGGAAACACTTGCTGCAGCAGTAAGCAGCAATATGATCGATGCTGTATGCGAAGAACATGATGAACGTTTCAGGAGCTGCGATTATATTTTCCTGTGTGCTCCTGTAGAATTTAATGTAAAATATCTTGAATATTTCAAAGACAATATCGGTCCTGACACGATCCTCACAGATGTTGGAAGTGTCAAGGGCATTATCCATAAAGAAGTAGAACGTCTTGGAATGGAATCCCGTTTTATCGGAGGTCATCCAATGGCCGGTTCTGAGAAGACCGGATTCGAAGCTTCCAGTGACCGTCTGATTGAGAATGCTTACTATATTATTACTCCGGGCGGTGAAGTTGCACTGGAACGCCTGACAGATTTCACAGAGATGATTTCTTCCCTTGGTGCGATCCCGATGGTCCTTACAAGTGAAGAACACGATTTCATCACTGCCGGAGTCAGCCATCTGCCTCATATTATTGCTTCTGCACTGGTAAATCTTGTCAATATGCTGGACAGTGATCAGGAATACATGAAAACGATTGCAGCCGGAGGTTTCCGTGATATCACACGTATTGCTTCTTCTTCTCCAATTATGTGGGAGCAGATCTGTGTGGAAAATAATCAGAATATCTCCAATGTTCTGGATGACTACATCCGCCTGCTGGTTCAGATCAAATGTTTTGTGGATAACAAGGACTCCAGGAGTCTGTATCAGATGTTTGCAAGTTCCAGGGATTACCGTGATTCTATTGATGTGGTAGACAATGGTCTGCTGAAAAAAGCTTATGTCCTGTATCTTGATATTGCGGATGAGGCCGGCGGTATTGCTACGATTGCCACTATCCTTGCGATGGAGAAGATCAGCATTAAAAATATCGGTATCATTCACAACCGTGAATTCGAGGAAGGTGTCCTCAAAATTGAATTCTACGACGGAATCTCTATGGAAAAGGGTGCCGCACTCCTTAAAAAAAGAAATTATATTGTCTACGAACGCTAAACAGATCACCCTTTGACATTCATTTCAAAAATATTTTGTCAAAAGCAGATTGCTATAAATAGCTGCAGGGAAATACAGAAATATTATAAAAACAGGCAGGAATCAAACATGGAAATAAAAAAACAGACAAACCTCAGAGGAGAACTCACTGTACCCGGAGATAAATCCATTTCCCATCGTGCAGTCATGTTCGGTTCTCTTGCACAGGGTACTACAAAGATCACACATTTTCTTGAGGGAGCTGACTGTCTCTCTACTATCTCCTGTTTCCGGAAAATGGGAATCGATATTGAAAGAAATGCTTCCGAAATCCTCGTTCATGGAAAGGGACTTCACGGACTCAGTGCTCCGTCTGAAACTCTGGATGTGGGAAACAGCGGGACTACCACAAGACTGATCTCCGGAATTCTGGCAGGACAGTCTTTTACCAGCGAATTAAACGGTGACGCTTCCATTCAGTCCCGTCCAATGAAAAGGATTATGACTCCTCTTCTGTCTATGGGCGCTGATATCGTAAGTCTGAGGGGCAATGGATGCGCACCTTTGCGTATTACAGGAAAGTCTTTGCATGCCGCTCATTATCAGTCACCGGTTGCTTCCGCACAGGTAAAATCCTGCGTGCTTCTGGCTGGTATGTATGCAGATGGGATCACCAGCGTTACTGAGCCGGTACTTTCCAGAAATCATACAGAAATCATGCTGAATTATTTCGGCGCAAATGTGACTTCCCAGGGAACAACTGCTTCTATTGAACCGGAGCCTGTGCTGAACGGACGCGAGATTAAAGTTCCCGGAGATATTTCTTCTGCTGCTTACTTTATCGCAGCAGGGCTTCTTACTCCCGGAAGTGAGATTCTTCTTAAAAATGTAGGCATTAATCCAACCAGAGACGGAATGCTTCGTGTATGCAAGGCTATGGGGGCTGATATTACTCTGCTGAATGCAAGTACAGAGGGTGAGCCTACCGCTGACCTGCTGATCCACACAAGCAGTCTTCACGGAACCACTGTTGAGGGTGAGATCATCCCCACACTGATCGATGAAATCCCGATGATCGCTGTAATGGCAGCTTTTGCAGAGGGGACTACTGTTATCAGAGACGCACAGGAGCTGAAGGTAAAAGAATCCGACCGTATCGCAGTGGTAACAGAAGGACTGAAACGCATGGGAGCTGATATTCAGCCGACTGATGACGGAATGATCATCCATGGAGGAAAGCCACTTCATGGTGCCGAGATCAATTCTTATCTTGATCACCGTATTGCCATGTCCTTTGCTGTTGCAGGTACAATTTGTGACGGTACACTTACTATCAAAGATGGGGACTGCGTTAAAATTTCCTATCCGGAATTCTATGAAGATCTGTACTCTCTCGGAAAATAGCAACTGTCATTTATAATTATGCTGCTGTCAACATATCATTTTTTTATGTTTGTTGACAGCAGCATAATTTTTACTGTTCACCTGTAATATCCCGCAAGATGTTTTTTTATCCTGCATATCTTTTGTCTTTCTGTACATACTTTTCATAACAAAGCATAATTTGCAATTCCTGTTTAAGGTATCTTCATACTCTCTCAGATTGTATTTTTATAGATACTTGAGAAATTTTATCCAAAATAGCCTTTTCTTTTTCCGATAAATCGGTTATAATGTGAATCGTCAGAAGATTGTTATTATTTTAACATTATTCGATTTGTTTTACTATAGCAGGATTTCACACTCTGATGGTCTGGATTAAGATGCATTATTTATGAGGATTGCTATAAACACTGATATTATAATTTTCACGGTGAGTATACCATACAGGTATACAGCCAGAGAGGAGCTAACATTTATGAAAATCTTATTTTACGGCACAAAAAACTACGACGAGGAATTTTTCGAGAAGCTTCTTCCTTCCTATCCGGGAATTACAATTAAATTTACTGAAGCAAATATTCACGAAGAAACTGCTTCCCTTGCAAAAGGATATGAGGCAATCTGCGCTTTTGTAAACGCTGATCTGAGCACTCCTGTTATCGAAGAGCTGAATGCTCAGGGTGTAAAACTGATCCTTATGCGCTGCGCAGGATATAACAATGTAGATCTGGAAACTGCTCACAAATTCGGAATGAAGGTTCTGCGTGTTCCGGGATATTCTCCGGAAGCTGTGGCTGAGCATGCAATGGCACTTGCGCTGACCGCAAACCGCCACACACATAAAGCATACATCAAATGCCGCGAAAACAACTTCTCTTTAAGTGGTCTGATGGGACTTAATTTCTATCAGAAAACTGCCGGAATCATTGGTACCGGAAAAATTGGCCAGGCAATGGCAAAAATCTGCAAAGGTTTTGGTATGAGAGTTATCGCTTACGATCTTTTCCCGAATAAGAACCTGGATTATCTGGAATATGTATCTCTGGATGAGCTTCTGGCAACCAGTGATCTCATCAGTCTTCACTGCCCGCTTACAGAAGAAACCAAACACATCATCAATGAAGAAACTATCGCCAAAATGAAAGATGGTGTAATTCTTGTAAACACTTCCCGCGGCGGCCTGATCAAGACAGAGGACCTGATTTCCGGAATCCGTGATCATAAGTTCTTTGCAGTAGGACTGGATGTTTATGAAGAAGAAACTGATTTCGTATTCGAGGATATGTCCGAGCGTATTCTGCAGAGCTCCATTACCCAGCGCCTGCTTTCCTTCCCGAATGTAGTGATGACTTCTCATCAGGGATTCTTTACAAAAGAAGCACTGACTAACATTGCCGAGACTACTCTCGAAAATGCGAAAGCATTTATGGATGGGAACGAACTGAAGAACGAGGTTCTTTCCTGATAATTACAGAAATATGATCAGGGGGCTGTCGCAATAATAATTCCAGCGACAGCCCCCTTGTGATTATTTTTCAGTTTTCGTTTTAGTTTCTGATTTTGTTGTATCTGCAGAATCTGATGTTTCAGTTTTATCCGCAGTTTTTTTTGCAGAAGAATCTGAAGTTTCTGCTTTATCTGTATTTTCCGTTTTATCTGTAGTTTCTGTTGCATCTGTAGTATCTGTAATGTCAGCGGTTTCTTCCTCAGGCTCATCAATCTGTTTCATATCCTCGTCAGAAGTATCTGCATCCATTTCATTCAGCTCTTCTTCTGTCAGCGGTTCAAGATCATCCTGATAAATTTCCTTATTTGTAATATCATCTTCTGACTTCTTCCCACATCCAGCAAGACCGATGGATGCCAGAAGCATTCCTGTAATCATAAAGTATTTTATTTTTTTCATTTTAATCATCCTTTCGTCTGTTCCACATAACACAAATGGTGTTTCATTTTCAGATAATATTTATTCTGCTGTTCTCAATCTGCCTGCCAAATCTTTTATTTCCTGTATGATATCTTCTCTGTCTCTGACCGGCACTTTGTCTGTACGGTTTACATATACAGTCCCCAGACTGTCACAGCTCATCTGACGAAGCAGCATCTCTGCCGTACTTTCCGCTTTTTCTCTGGGTCCGATACTTCCTGCTGTCAGCAGAACTGCTCCTGTTTTCTTCTTAGGAACAGGTTCTTCTTTACGGATATATCTTGCACTGAAATAGGTCTGCAGTCTGCTCAGCACAGCAAGAAGCATTCCCGTAACCTCCTCAAAATATACAGGAGATGCCATAATAATATGGTCACATTCTTCAATGTACGAAAGAACCTCCTGCCATTCATCTTTGACTGCGCATCCTGCATGGTCAAAACACCATCTGCAGTCTATACACGGGCGGATATCTGCCCTGTAGGCATTAACCACCTTAAAATCCCCTCCAAGATTTTCCTGCAGAGTCCGGATCATATATGCAGTTTCACCGTTCTTTCGCGGTGAACCGTTGAATATCAATGTTTTCATCTTTATTTTTCCTCATATTCTTTCCTGAGAAGTGCTATCTCACGTACCCATCTCTCATTATCTTTGAATGCTTTCAGAGCATGTTTCATACGCTTTAGAGCGTGTCTGAAAAAGGCTTTCTGCAAGATGTGCGTCACAATTTGTGGGATATTTTGCCCGAATGAGGGCGCCGTAGCGGGCTACGGCAACTGAATTCGGGTGAAATATCCCGCAAAGTGGGGCGTGCAGATTGCGGGAATGATTTTTCAGACACGCTCTAGGATAACACATCTCATTCTTTGTCTGTAATATTTATGTAACCTTTTGTCATGGTATTATAACAAAAATACGGTTTTATGAAAAGACTTATTTCTTGACGATTCTGTGAATTCTCTATATACTTTGAATATATCCTATAGCAATTACGATTTATTTTTTGTTAATTCTGATCATCTGTTCAGATATTTTAACTGCCCGGTCTCTTTAATATTTTTTTAAATAATATCTCTAATCTATTATAAATGAAAGCGAGAACTATACATATGAGCCTACAATCCAACAAGCGAAGCCAGACGAAATCTTCTTCTGCACGCAGGAAAGACATCTACAAAAAATCAAAATACTATCAGGAAAAAAGGCAAAAATTGCTGATTGCAACAGGTATCGGTATCTTTGTTCTGGTTTTTATACTTATTCTGGCAGGTATCCGCGGATGCAGCAACTATATGAGTTCCAGACAGGCAGCAGCCAAAAAAACCGTTTCCATGAACGCTTCTAAGGACAACAGCCAGAAAGCATCCTCAGATTCTCAGAACACGGATTCCTCCAATGCTACAGTATCTTCTCCTGTTTCTCTGACACTCAGTGTTGTCGGTGACTGCACTCTTGGCACAGATGAAACTTTTGATTATGATACCAGCTTAAATGCTTATTATGAAAATTACGGTGCAGATTATTTCCTGCAAAATGTAAAAGATATTTTCTCCGCAGATGATCTGACTATTGCGAATTTTGAGGGAACACTCACCGATTCTGATGAACGGGAGGATAAAACATTTGCGTTTAAAGCACCCGCATCCTATGCCTCTATTCTGACAGGTGGATCTGTAGAAGCCGTAAATACCGCTAACAATCACAGTCATGATTACGGTGAGCAGAGTTTCAATGATACTCTGGCAGCATTGGACGACGCAGGGATTGTGCATTTCGGATATGATGAAACTGCTGTTATGGATGTAAAGGGAATCAAAGTGGGATTAGTCGGTATCTATGAACTGTACGACCATCTTGAGCGCGAGCAGCAGTTAAAAGACAATATTGCAAAAGTAAAGGCAGACGGGGCACAGCTGATCGTAGTGATCTTCCACTGGGGTAATGAAACGGAAACCGTTCCGGACAGCAACCAGACAACACTTGGACGCATCGCAATCGATGAAGGCGCTGATCTTGTATGCGGACATCATCCGCATGTACTTCAGGGCATTGAAACTTATAAAGGCAGGAATATTGTATACAGCCTCGGAAACTTCTGCTTCGGCGGCAACAGTTCTCCAAGTGATATGGATACCATGATCTACCAGCAGGCCTTTACTATTGATGCCGATGGGGTAAAAAAAGACAACGTAACCAATATCATTCCCTGCTCCATTTCTTCTGCTGCCTATGATGGATACAATAATTATCAGCCAACTCCGGCAGAAGGTGATGAGGCAACAAGAATCCTTGGAAAAATCAATGAGCGGAGTTCCTGGATTTCTACTGCAGAAGGCAGTACTTTTACTGCAAAATATAACAGTAATAATGACTCCCAGAGCAGTTCTGCAGATACAGCTGCTTCAGATAGCGATATCGTTGATATGAACAGTTCAGCTTCAGATGACACAGACGCAGAGACATACGACGAATCCTATGATACTGATAATTCGGACGCCGAATAAATAGAGCCTTCATTCATCCAAAATCACATCAATACTTCAAAAGAGCTGAAAAATCCAGTTAAGGACTTCTCAGCTCTTTTTTATATTTTTACTATGCTTTTATCAGGCAGATAAAAGCATCCTCTTCGCTACTTGCTCATAACCAGATAATTGATTGATATAATTATTTGGGTGACATTATATGATAATCATAGCATCTCCAAAAGAGAAAAATCTGTACTTTTCCTGCACTGCAGTCTCATAGGCATGCATGATATTCTCCTTGCCTGCCAGCGCAGACACCAACATCACAAGTGTGGATTCCGGCAGGTGGAAGTTTGTGATCAGGGCATCGATCATTTTAAAATGATAGCCCGGATAGATAAAGATTTCTGTCCATCCGCTTCCGGATTTCAGAATTCCATCTTCTCCTGTTGCAGATTCCAGTGTTCTGCAGCTTGTGGTTCCTACTGCTATTACACGTTTACCTGCCTTCTTTGTGTCATTGATCAGCTTTGCCTGATCCTCCTCTACTATGTAGAATTCGGAATGCATATGGTGGCTTTCCACGTCATCTACTTTGACAGGGCGGAAAGTTCCGAGACCTACATGAAGAGTCACATGAGCGATATTGACGCCTTTTTCCTTTACTTTTTCAAGAAGCTCTTTAGTAAAGTGCAATCCTGCTGTCGGTGCTGCTGCGGAGCCTTCGTTCTTTGCATAAACTGTCTGATAACGGTTCTTATCTTTCAGTTTATGTGTAATATAAGGCGGCAGAGGCATTTCGCCAAGCTGATCCAGGATTTCCTCAAAGATTCCTTCATAATGGAACTGGATCAGACGGTTTCCCTCGTCCACCACATCAATGATCTCACCTTTTAAAATACCATTTCCAAATGTGATCTTAGCACCCGGGCGTGCCTTCTTTCCGGGTTTTACCAGACACTCCCAGATATCATTCTCTCTTCGCTTCAGAAGCAGGATTTCAATCAGTGCTCCTGTCTCTTCTTTATGTCCGTATAACCGGGCAGGGATTACCTTTGTATCGTTGATGACCAGGCAGTCTCCCTCTTCCATATAATCCAGAACATCTGTGAAATGGCGATGCTCAATGCTGCCATCTTTTAAAGACAGATGCATCAGTCTGGATGAACTTCTGTCCTCCAGAGGATCCTGAGCGATCAGTTCCTGAGGAAGGTCATAATAAAAATCTGATGTTTTCATTTTATCTGCTCCTCTTCTTCCTTCCACTGTTTCCTTAACTGGCGCACATAGTTCCATTCTTTGTTTGTCAGATCAGCTTTCTTAAGAAGATCCGGGCGTCTTTTTGCCGTGCGGTAAATTGACTGCTCTCTGCGCCACTTTTCTATGTTTGCATGATGACCGGACATAAGAACCTCCGGTACCTTTTTGCCATGCCACTCTTCCGGACGGCTGTACTGCGGATACTCCAGAAGGTTTCCTGCAAAGGATTCTGTCTCACCGGACTCCTGATTGTTCAGTACACCCGGAACCATTCTTGAAATGGAATCCATCATGACCATTGCAGGAAGTTCGCCGCCTGTAAGCACGTAATCTCCGATAGATACGTAATCTGTGACGATTTCCTCCAGAACACGCTCATCAATTCCCTCATAGTGTCCACAAAGGAATACCAGATCCTCTTCCTGCGCCATTTCTCTGGCCATAGCCTGGTTAAATACCTGCCCCTGAGGAGTCAGATATACAACTCTTGGCTTTTTTGCCGTACGGTTTGCAATCGCCTCATAAGCAAGGTAAACCGGTTCTGCCTGCATCAGCATTCCGGCACCGCCACCATAGGTATAATCATCCACTTTCTGGTGCTTATTGAATGCATAATCACGAATGTTCACTGCCTCCAGTGTGAGGAGACCTTTTGTGATCGCACGTCCGGTAATGCTGGTATTCATGCCATTTTCAATCATCTCCGGAAACAGGGTTAAAACATGAAAATTCATTTATATTAATCCTTTCATCAGATGAATGGTCATTACATTCTTCTCCACATCCACATCAAGGATACATTCCCTGATAGCAGGGAGCAGAATTTCTTCGCCTTTGGCATCCTCTACTACATAGACATCATTAGCGCCTGTTTCCATTACATCTTTCAGAGTTCCAAATTTGCTTCCGTCTTCGAGAACTACATCCATACCGATCAGATCTGCAATGTAATATTCATCTTCTTCCAGCTCCTGCGCTTCTTCTCTCGGAATCCAGAGTTCTCTTTTTTTATACATCTCTATATCATTAATATTATCAATTCCCCTGAATTTCAGGATTACAAGGTTCTTGAAATACTTAACATTCTCTATTTCAAGCTTTCTTTTCTCTCTGCCTGTGTCAAGCAGAACATATTCCAGATCCAGAAATCTGTCTGCATCTGTGGTAGGATATACTTTTACTTCCCCGCGTATTCCGTGTGTCGTAGTGATCACACCAACTTTTAATAAATCTTCCATCTGCTGACTCCTATAATTTTCATATCATACGTCATTTGCATTCTGCTTTTATGCCTGCTCACAGCGAATGCTGATCCATATTCCAAATCCGCTTAAACCCAAATCAGGAGCCATGGGATGTTCCACAGCTCCTGACCCTTATTTTCATTGCAGAATATCTACAATCACTTTTTTGCTGCTTTTTGAAGAAGCTGCTTTTACCACAGTTCGGATTGCTTTCGCAATTCTTCCCTGCCGTCCGATAACCTTGCCCATGTCAGCAGGTCCGACTTTCAGTTCAACGATGATCGCGTCTTCCTTTTCTGTCTCAGTAACAACTACTTCATCCGGATTTTCAACAAGAGATTTTGCAATTACTTCCACTAATTCTTTCATTACATACCTCCCTGACCCGTCCCCTACGGACGCTGCAGAAATACCTTATCCTGGTATATCTGAATTATTTTTCAATTCCGGCATCTTTGAGGATTTTTGCTACAACGTCTGTAGGCTGAGCTCCTGCTGCAAGCCATTTTTTAGCTGCTTCTTCATCAACTGTTACAGCGCTTGGCTCAAGGTTTGGATCGTATGTTCCGATTTCTTCGATACATCTTCCATCACGTTTGCAACGGGAATCTGCAACTACGATTCTATAAAAAGGTGCTTTCTTCTGTCCCATTCTTCTTAATCTGATTTTAACTGCCATTGTTTCTTTTCCTCCATTAAATAAAATATATTGTTTTCTTATGTTATATTACTGTTCAGCTATGAAACAGTAACTTTTATGTCAAAGCGTTATCCGCTTCGCTAACTTCTCAATTACAGTCCGAACGGAAGTTTAAATCCACCGCTGCGCTTACCGGCTTTTCCGCCCATAAGACCAGGCATCTGTTTCATCATCTTCTTGCTCTGCTCAAACTGTTTCACCAGACGGTTTACTTCAGAGACATCTACTCCTGCACCTCTGGCAATACGGTTCTTTCTGGAAATGTTCAGGATTGACGGATTGCTTCTCTCCTGAGGTGTCATGGAAAGGATAATTGACTTGGTTCTGTCCATGGCTTTCTCATCGATCATTCCCTCAATATCCTTCATCTTACCGCCCATACCTGGAAGCATATTCAGGATACTGCCGATACCGCCCATCTTGTTCATCTGTTCCATACTGGTAAGGTAATCGTTGAAGTCAAAGTCCATTTTCTTTAACTTCTTCTGCATGTCCTGCGCCTGTTCTTTATCGATGGAAGCTTCTGCTTTCTCGATCAGGCTCATGACATCACCCATACCAAGGATTCTGGAAGCCATACGTTCCGGATAGAACTGCTCCAGATCAGAAAGTTTCTCGCCCATACCTACATACAGAATGGGCTTACCGGTTACTGCCTTGATAGAAAGGGCTGCACCGCCTCGGGTATCACCATCCATCTTGGTAAGAATGACACCGTCGATTCCTACTTTATCAGCAAATGTGCTTGCCACATTTACCGCATCCTGTCCGGTCATCGCATCTACAATGAGGATGGTTGCATCTACCTGAATGTTCGCCTTGATATCTGCAAGTTCCTGCATCATATCTTCATCAACATGAAGACGACCGGCTGTATCGATAAGTACGACATTCTGCTGATTTGCCTTCGCATGCTCTATGGCTGCTTTCGCAATATCCACAGGCTTCTGCTTATCTCCCATGGAAAATACTTCCACGCCCTGTTTCTCGCCGTTGACCTGCAGCTGTGTGATAGCCGCCGGACGGTAAACATCGCAGGCTACTAAAAGAGGTTTTTTACCTTTGGATTTCAGCTTACCTGCAAGCTTCGCAACTGTGGTGGTCTTACCTGCACCCTGCAGACCTGCCATCATGAACACTGTGATCTCATTTCCCGGGCGAAGAGGCAGATCTGTTGTCTCACTTCCCATTAATTTCACAAGTTCATCATTAACAATCTTGATCACCATCTGACCCGGATTCAGACCGCTCATAACGTCCTGTCCGATTGCCTGCTCCTGTACAGATTTAGTAAACTGCTTCACAACCTTAAAGTTTACGTCTGCCTCTAACAGAGCCATCTTTACTTCCTTAAGGGCAAGCTTAACGTCCTCCTCTGTCAGGCGGCCCTTGCTTCGCAACTTCTTAAATACATTCTGCAGTTTATCTGTCAAGCTTTCAAATGCCATATGTTATAACTCCTCTAAAATCTCATTGGAAATATTTACAATTTCATCGGAATGATATTCCCGGGCAAGTACACGGATCTGCTTTACCTGCGCCCGTATATTCAGGAATTTCTCTACAAGATGAAGCTTCTGTTCATACTCTTCAAGGGTCTTGTTGCATCTCTTGATCATATCATGCACACCCTGTCTGCTGATGCCCAGATCCTCTGCGACTTCACTCAGCGAGTAATCCTCCAGCACCACGCTCTCATAAACCTGCTGCTGTCTCTCTGTCAGAAGTTCTCCATAAAAATCATATAAATAACCTTGCTCTACAAACTTCTCCATCTGTAATCACCTTGACTATATTAACCTATTTCCAATGTGCTGTCAAGCATTTTCTCTTGACAGCACAAATTTATTTTTTCCGATACACTTCTTAAAAATCTCATCAAAAAGCCCCGGCATCCATATACTGAACACCAGGGCTCCCATTTCATTTATTTACATGGCAGATGCTACTCTGAGACAATCACAGACTTGGGCGGATCACCTTTGGTCTGCATCCTGCATCTTCGAGAGCTTTAACAATCTCATTCTTATGATCTGTGCCAAAAGCCTCCAATGTGATCTTAAGTTCCACTGCCGCATTTCTGTTCGTGCTTACAAACTGGTTATGATCCAGCTTGATAACATTGCCCTGCGCCCTGGCGATCACGCTTGCCACACGTACCAGTTCACCCGGCTTATCCGGAATGAGCACAGATACTGTGAAGATTCTGTCTCTCTGGATCAGACCATGCTGAACAACAGAAGACATGGTAATAACATCCATGTTTCCACCGCTTAAGATAGAAACAATCTTCTTTCCCTTCACATCCAGATGACGAAGCGCTGCCACTGTCAGAAGACCGGAATTCTCTACGATCATCTTATGGTTCTCAACCATGTCAAGGAAAGCAACGATCAGTTCATCATCCTCGATAGTGATGATATCGTCCAGATTCTTCTGGATATACGGGAAGATTTTCTTTCCGGGTGTCTGTACGGCAGTACCGTCAGCAATCGTATTTACGTGCGGAAGAGTCACAACCTCACCCTTCTTCAGAGAAGCCTTCATGCAGGCAGCCCCTGCCGGTTCCACACCAATGACTTTGATATGTGGATTTAACAGCTTCGCAAGTGTGGAAACACCTGTTGCAAGTCCGCCTCCACCGATTGGAACCAGAATATAATCAACAAGCGGAAGCTCCTGAACGATCTCCATTGCAATGGTACCCTGCCCTGTGGCAACTGCCGGATCATCGAAAGGATGGATAAAGGTATATCCCTCTTTCTCAGCAAGTTCCAGTGCATGTGCACATGCCTCATCATATACATCACCATGCAGGATAACCTCTGCACCGTAACTCTTTGTTCTCTCAACCTTGATCAGCGGAGTTGTGGTAGGCATAACGATCACTGCCTTCACACCATATTTATGCGCAGCATAGGCAACACCCTGTGCATGATTTCCGGCGGATGCTGTGATCAGACCTTTATTTCTCTCTTCATCGGAAAGAGTGCTGATCTTATAATAGGCACCACGAACCTTATATGCACCTGTACGCTGCATATTCTCCGGTTTTAAATAAACCTTATTTCCTGTAAGTTCACTGAAATAGCTGCTCTTGATCAGCTTTGTTTCCTGTGTGACCTGTTTTACGATCTCTGATGCCTGTTCAAAACTCTCTAAAGTAAGCATTGTTTTTCCTCCATTTTGTCCTAAATGTACTCCCGGAATCTTTTTGTACTTGATTTGACTCCGAAAGTACATCCTAATCTTAAGCGTCCGGGTTTTCTTTATGGTCTACATCAAACAACGCATTTACAAATGCATCTGCATCGAATTTCTGAAGATCGTCAATACTTTCTCCTACGCCAATGTACTTCACCGGAATATCCAGTTCAGACTGGATGGCAACTGCAATACCTCCCTTGGCAGTTCCGTCCAGCTTGGTAAGGATAATACCGCTGACATTTGCGACCTCCGCAAATTGTCTCGCCTGTGCAAGAGCATTCTGTCCGGTGGTACCATCCAGCACTACCAATGTCTCCAGATATGCATCCGGATACTCCCTCTCCAGGATCCTGTAAATCTTGCGGAGTTCTTCCATAAGGTTCTTTTTATTATGAAGACGTCCTGCTGTATCGCAGAGAAGTACGTCTGCATTTCTTGCTTTGGCTGCAGCCACCGCATCATAGATAACAGATGCAGGATCTGCTCCCGCCTGTCCGCCGATGATCTCCACACCTGCGCGGTTCGCCCACTCAGTAAGCTGCTCTCCTGCTGCTGCGCGGAAAGTATCGGCTGCTGCAAGGATAACCTTCTTGCCCTGGTCTTTTAATTTTCCTGCAAGCTTTCCTACTGAAGTGGTTTTTCCGACACCATTGACACCGATCACCAAAACTACGGATCTGCGGTTCTCAAATTCATACTCTGTGCTGTCCACACGCATCTGATCCTTGATCTCATTGATCAGAAGCTGTTTACATTCCATCGGTTCCTTAATATGACGTTCGGAAACCTCTTTCTTTAAATTCTCAATAATAGAAGTGGTCGCATTGATCCCGATATCACCCATGATCAGAATCTCTTCCAGCTCTTCATAAAAATCTTCATCAATACTGGAAAAACCACTGAAAATACTGTCAAATCCGGCTACGATATTGTCTCTGGTCTTTGCCAGTCCACTGACTAATCGTTTAAAAAAACCTTTCTTTTCTTCTGCCATGTGAAACTCCTCCTGTTACTGGGTAAGCTGATTCTCCACCAGATCGACGGAAACCAGTGTGGATACCCCTTTTTCCTGCATGGTAATACCATAAAGCCGGTCTGCGGCGTTCATAGTTCCACGTCTATGGGTTATTATAATAAATTGTGTGTTTTTCGTCAACTTCTGTAAATATCCGGCAAATCGCCCAACATTGGAATCGTCCAGCGCTGCCTCGATCTCATCCAGCAGACAGAACGGTGACGGCTTCAGATTCTGGATCGCGAAAAGAAGTGCGATAGCTGTCAGAGCTTTTTCCCCACCGGAAAGCTGCATCATATTCTGCAGTTTCTTTCCCGGCGGCTGGGAAATGATCTTAATTCCTGCCTCCAGGATATCTGCCTCTTCATCCAGCTCCAGAGTTCCTTTTCCGCCTCCGAACAATTCCTTAAATGCCTTGTCAAATTCCTTCTGGATCTCGCCAAATTTCTCAGAAAACTGTTTCCGCATTCCCTCATCCAGCTCCTGAATGATCTGTTCCAGAGTTTTCTCCGCTGTGACCAGATCCTCATACTGGCCGGACAGAAAGGTATGTCTTTCCAGAAGTTCCTTATAATCCTCAATAGCATTTACATTTACAGGTCCCAGCTTTCTGATATCATCTTTAATCTGAGCTGCCTGTCGCTTCATCTGCGAAAGATCAGTAAGTTCCTCTTTTCTGTAGGAAACAGCATTATTGGGAGTAATCTCATACTCGGACCACATATAGGCAATCCGCTCTTCCCTGTTCTCCTCCAGCTTGTCCATCTGTCCCTGCAGACGGTAACATTCCTTATCCAGAAGTCCGATCTGACCGGACAGATAATCTCTTTTCTCAAAAAAATCTTTATGCTGAGAAGTTCTGCTCTCTTTCTCCTTCTGCAGATTTTTCAGCTGCATCTGTGCCTGTTCTTCATGAAGGACAGACTCTTCCGACTCTTTTTTCAGCTGGGTGATCATCTCCTGCTTCTTTTCCATTTCTTCACTGCTGTGAGCAAGAGACTGATAAATATCCTCTTTCTCAGTCATAAAAGCTGTGATTTCTGCTTTCAGACGGCTCAGGTTTTCCTGGTCAAATTTCTCTTTCTGTTCAAGAGCGGATGACTGAAGACGGATTTCTTCTAACTCCCGGGTGATTTTCTTCTCTTCTTCTTTCCATTCATCCAGTTCTGACTGCTTTGCCTCAATAAAACTCTCCAGTTCTTTCTCATCCTGCTTTGAATTCTCCAGTTCCCTGGCAATCCGGTCATGATCCTGCCGGATTTCCATGACCTGGCGTTTGATCTCTGCCTGATCTCTGTTGATCTGCGCATATCCGCTTCGGATCTCCTCAGCTTTCTTTTCCTGCTGTTTGATATTCATTCTGGCAGTATTCTGTTCTATATATTTCTGACGGAGTTTTTCCTGAAATCCTGCAATGGCATCACGAAGCCTGTTTCTCTGATTTTTATTTTCCTCAACAGCATTCTGCATTTCGGTCAGATTCTGCTTCAGCTGATTTACTTTTGTTTCCAGTTCCTCTATTTCACGCCGTCTTCCAAGCAGATTGCTGTTGTTTCTGAAGGCACCGCCGGTCATGGAACCTCCCGGGCTTAAGGATTCACCCTCTGTTGTGACCATTCTCAGACTGTGTCTGTATTTTTTTCCTATTGCAATGGCATGATCAATGTTATCAACTACCAGCACTCTTCCAAGAAGGAATTTCGTGATCTGCTGATACTGAGAAGCTACGGACACCAGTTCGCTGGCAATCCCCACAACGCCCGGCTCTTTCAGTGCTTCTTTCGGTGTAAACTCACCTCTGGGACTTATGCTGCTCATGGGAAGAAAGGTCGCACGTCCATAACGATTCTTTTTCAGAAATTCGATCATGGTTTTGGCAGTCTGCTCATTATCTGTAACAATATTCTGAATGCTCCCACCAAGAGCTGTCTCGATAGCGATCTCATAATCTTTGTTTACCTGGATCAAATCTGCGACAACACCCTGGATTCCCGGAACACGTTCTTTTTGTTCCATAACTCTCCGGATACTGTTTCCGTATCCATCATAGCGCTCCGCGATATTTCTGAGAGAATCCAGCCGGGATGCCTCTCTGTGATAGGCTGTCTGTTCTGCTTCCAGCTTTGTGTTCTGTTCCTTCAGCTTTTCCTGAATCTTCATCACACTCAGATTCAGATGTTCACATTCCTCATTGGCATTTTCAATCTGGCATGTAATCTCATCATACTGTTTCCGGGCTGTAGTCAGAATGGTCTGCTGTTCTTCCTCTTCACTCTTCAGTCTGAGAATACGCTGGCTGATCTCTGCCTTACGGATTTCTGCCTGTTCCATCATTGCATCAAATCTCTGGGCTTTACCCTTGACATTGGCGCGGCTGTTCAGAATTTCAATGATCTCATTTTTGCCATTCTCCACTTCGAGAGTACAGGCTTCCATATTCTCCTGCGCTGTCCTTAATTTCTCTTCTTCCTCAGAAAGTTTCTTACGGACAGCCTTTAACTGTGCATAAATATCCGTTTTTTCTTCTTCAAGTTTCTTCTTTGAATCTGTTCTTACTGAAAGTTCAGCCTCAATAGTCTGGATACGTCCCTTATAATGCTCTTCATTCTGTGCCCCTGCCAGTATCTGCTCATTTAATACATTGATCTGGCCTTCCAGCTGTTGTTTACGGATTGCCTGCTCCTGACCGGAAATGCGAAGTGCATCCATTTTGGAATTTAAATCTTCCAGCTCCTGTTCCAGACGTTCATATTCCACCTTGGTCCGGTCATAGGAACTCTGGGTATCCTTCAGCTGATTCTGCGCAATTATGTTCTTCTCTTCCAGTTCCTTGAGTTCTTTGGCTGCAGCAGCATACTCCATCAGGAACATATTCACATCCAGTTCCTTAAGAGTCTCTCTTTTGGAAAGATAAACTCTTGCTGTCTCTGACTGTTTCTCCAGTGGTTCCAGCTGTCTGGTAAGCTCCGAGAGGATATCTGTCACTCTGACCAGGTTCTGGCGTTCTTCCTCCAGTTTTTTGATTGTGGTATTCTTTCTTCTCTTAAATTTAACAATACCTGCTGCCTCATCAAAAAGCTCTCTTCTCTCTTCCGGTTTACCGCTTAGGATCCTGTCGATCTGTCCCTGTCCGATAATGGAATATCCTTCTTTACCGATACCTGTATCATAAAACATCTCATTGATATCTTTCAGTCTGCAGGCACTTCCGTTGATCTTATATTCACTCTCTCCTGAACGGTAAAGCCTTCTGGTAACCGTAACCTCGTTAAAATCAACCGGAAGCTTATGGTCTGAATTATCCAGTGTGATCGCCACCGATGCATAACCCAGGGGTTTTCTTGTCTCTGTACCGGAGAAAATGACATCCTGCATATTTCCTCCTCGCAGAGACCTGGCACTCTGTTCACCCAGCACCCATCTCACCGCATCACCGACATTGCTCTTTCCACTTCCGTTCGGACCTACAATACCGGTGATCCCGTTATGAAATTCAAAATTGATCTTCTGGGCGAAAGACTTAAATCCCTGTACCTCTATATTCTTTAAATACATAATTCTCCTGTTTATTTTCTGAGTACACGAATCGCCTGGTATGCTGCGGCCTGTTCTGCTGCTTTCTTTGTATGACCGCTTCCCTGTCCCATCACTTTTCCGTTTACTCTTGCCTCCACAGTAAAGTTTTTGTTATGATCCGGGCCTTCTTCTTTTGTCAGAATATATTCCACCGGCTGTGTTCCGTTTTCCTGCACGATTTCCTGCAGGATGGTCTTGCTATCATAAAAGAGCTGTTTGTGTTCAATATCATTCAGGATAAAATTCAGCACAAACTCCTTTGCATTAGCAAAACCACCATCCAGATAGATAGCTCCCAGTAAAGCCTCTGTTGCATCAGAGACGATAGAATCCCTGTTTCTTCCGCCTGTCATATCCTCGCCCTTTCCAAGCAACAGAAACTGCGGCAGTCCGAATTCTCTTGCACAATAGGCAAGGCTTGGTTCACACACCAGGCTGGCTCTCTTCTTTGTCAGCTCTCCCTCCGGTATCTGGGTAAATCTTGCATACAGATAATCACTGCTGATCAGCTCCAGCACAGCATCTCCCAGAAACTCCAGTCTCTCATTGCTGCCCAGCTTCCCCAGCTTCTTCTCATTTGCATAGGAACTGTGAGTCAGTGCCTGTGTAAGATAATGTTTATTTTTAAAATGATATCCTATGATTTCTTCTAATTCTTCTGTCTTTCTATTCATTCCTCTAACCCTCTCCATATGCACAGGGCTGTCATCTGACAACCCTGCGGCATCATTTTTTGCAACTGCTCAGTCCGCCTGTATTATGCTCCTGTCAAATTTCAGACTGCCGGACAGTTACATTTTTATTTAATTGTCCGAATTGCTTCAACAGCATCACCGACTGTCTGAATCTGTTCGACAGATTCATTATCCAGTTCAATGTCATACTCCTCTTCAATCCCCATAATAATCTGAAAAATATCAAGAGAGTCTGCACCAAGATCATCTACAAATGTAGTGTCTTCTGTGATCGAATCTGCATCAATATTCAGAACCTCTGCTATGATAGCTTTTATTTTCTCCAGTTCCATCTTCAACCCTCCTTCCTGTTTCTGTTCCTGTCCTGCTCTATTCTGCTCCGGACTTCAGTACTTCCTGATCCTCCAGGATACGCTCTGCGATCTTCTCGTTGATCTTCTCCTGTTTAAACTGTACACACTGGAAAATACCATGTTTGATCTCAATGGCTTTGGCACTTCCATGCGTCTTTACCACAAGTCCTTTAAGCCCCAGAAGCGGTGCTCCGCCATATTCCGTTGCATCAAAGGATTTCAGAGTTTCTTTCAGTGCAGGCTTTACCAGAAGTGCACCGATCTTACTTCTTGTGCTGGTCATCATTCCTTCTTTGATCTTCTGGACCAGGGCAGAACCAACTCCCTCATATAATTTAAGGATCACATTTCCCACAAATGCTTCGCATACGACCACATCCGCATATCCTGCCGGGATATCTCTGGCTTCTATACTTCCGATGAAATTAATGCTTTTGCATTCTTTCAGAAGGGGGAAAGTTTCTTTTACAAGTGCATTTCCCTTCTCCTCTTCCGCCCCGTTATTTACAATGGCAACTTTTGGATTTTTAATACCGACTACGTTCTCCATATAAATAGAGCCCATCTTCGCAAACTGCACCAGATGCGATGGACGTGCATCCACATTGGCACCACAGTCGATCAGAAGGGAAACACCCTTCGTGGTAGGGATCAACGGTGCAAGAGGCGGTCTCTCCACACCTTTACTTCTGCCTACCAGTACCTGTCCGCCAACAAGAACAGCTCCTGTACTTCCTGATGAAACAAAGGCATCTGCCTCCTGTTTCTTAACCATATTCAAACCTACTACGATTGATGAATCTTTTTTCTTACGGATCGCAAAAACAGGGGGTTCTGCTGTCTCGATCACCTGGGATGCATTGACAACCTGGATCTGGTTCTTCGGATATCCGGAATATTTCGCCAGTTCCTTATCTATCACTTCCTGTTTTCCTGTAAGAATTACTTTTATGTCCTGTCTCTCTGTTACAGCTTCCACTGCAGCTCTGACAGGTTCTGCCGGGGCATTATCCCCGCCCATTGCGTCCACTACAACTCTGACCTGTTCTGCCATATTTTTATATCTCCTGTTCACTTACTGTTCACTCACAGATGTCAGAATCAAAAGATATTTTCTGTTACTGACCCGGCATCCGCAAATTGCCCCGCTGCAAAGCAGCTCCTGCAATCTTCCATAATCTGTATCATACTAAAGAACCCTCTGCAAAGTCAATAGCATCTGAAAAAAATCACTTTTCACTTTTTTGTGCCTCGATTCGCTCCGCCAGATCATTCAGATAAACCCACCTGTCCATCTTCTCATCCAGATCTGCCTGTGCCTTCTCCTTCTGCTCCATGATCTCACGAAGCTTCACAGAATTGGTGGCATTGGCCTCCATATCCTTATCCAGCTTCTCCAGCAGTTCCTCCAGCGCTGCAATATCATCATCGATGGTTTCAAATTCCCTCTGCTCTTTATAGGTAAATTTCAGCTTCTGGGGACGATTCTGCTTCCAGTCTGCCTGAGCCGACTTCTTCTTTTCCGCACCAACTGCAGTGCTCTGTCCTTCAGATACTGCCCCGCCTTTTCTCGCCAGCGTCTCTGTATAATCCGTATATCCGCCCTCATACTGGGTCAGATGTCCATTCCCCTCAAAAGCAAAAATCCTGTCCACAATATTATCCAGAAAATACCTGTCATGAGACACTGCAATCACAATCCCTGCAAAAGAATCCAGATAATCCTCCAGAATGGTCAGTGTAGGAATATCCAGATCATTACTTGGCTCATCCAGAAGAAGCACATTCGGCGCCTCCATCAGAACCTTCAGCAGATACAGACGCCTCTTCTCACCACCTGACAATTTGGCAATGGGTGCATACTGCATGGCAGAATCAAAGAGAAACCTCTCCAGCATCATTGTTGCGGAAATCTTCCCGTCTCTGGTCGGAATATACTCTGCCACGTCGCGGATATAGTCGATCACACGCTGATTGGTATCCATATCCGGCACTTCCTGTGCAAAATACCCTATGCGAATGGTTTCTCCAATTTCCACTTCTCCTGCATCCGGCTGTATCATCCCATCAATAATCTTGATGAGTGTTGACTTTCCGCACCCATTAGGACCAATAATCCCAAGACGCTGATTGCGCAGCACAATATAATTAAAATCATCCAGGATCTTCTTCTCACCAAAACTCTTGCTGATATGGTGAAGTTCGATCGTCTTCTTTCCCATACGTGTCTCAACAGAATCCAGCTCCACATTCGCATCACGCACCGGAGCCTTTCCGTTCTTCAGTGCCTCCAGGCGTTCCAGACGTGCCCGCTGCTTGGTACTTCTGGCTCTGCATCCACGCTTTGCCCACTCCAGTTCCATGCGGAGTACGCTCTGTCTCTTCCTCTCACTGGCAAGCTCCATCTCCTCACGCTCTGCCTTCAGTTCCAGAAACTTCGAGTAATTAGCCTCATAAGCATAAAGGCCGCCATGGGAAATCTCCAGAATCTTATTAGTAACCCTGTCGAGGAAATATCTGTCATGAGTAACCATGATCACAACGCCCTTAAAACTTCTCAGAAAGTCCTCTAGCCAGGTCACCATCTCATTATCCAGATGGTTGGTGGGCTCATCCAGAAGCAGCACATCACAGGGATTCACCAGAGTCCTTGCCAGTGCCACCCTTTTCTTCTGTCCCCCGGATAAATGATCGATCTTCTCCTCATGGTCTGTAATTCCCAGCTTATTCAGAACATTCCTTGCCTCGCTCTCAGTACTCCAGTCCTTCTGCCACTTTCCTTCTGCCACATAATCCAGGACAGAAGCTCCCCGCGGAAACTCCGGCATCTGCGGAAGATACGTGATTCTCAGGCCATTTTGAGTGATCACCTGCCCCTCATCCGGCTCCTCCAGACCGCCGATGATCTTCAGAATCGTAGACTTCCCGGTCCCATTAATCCCGATGATCCCAATCTTATCTCCCTGATGCACCCCGTAGGAAACATCATCCAGCACCACCTTCTCACCAAACACCTTGGAAACATGCTCTATATTCAGAATATTCATAAATTCAAACCTCTCTCGTAATTTTCGCTTCCTGTCTGTTTCTGCTCATCTGTAACACTTCCACAAAAACTATAGAATTCGCTCCTCATTATACCATCTTCCCAGCCATTCTAAAACCCCCGGCACAGAAAAAACACTCCCCTCCGAATAAATCTATCCGAAGAGGAGTATCCTCAAAATTACATATTTTTGTTCCTGAAAAAAATTGCTTAGTTCATCTCAGTTCCATTCTCAACTGCATACTTCAGTCCCTGCACAGCAACCGCCAGCGTAGCTTCCTCTACAGTAGCGCTTCCAAGATCACCCATATCCAGTGTCAGTGTATCATCATCATTCACTGCCACGCCAAAAGTAAGTGCCATCTCAGAAACTTCATCAGTAATCGTCACAGTACCATTCTCTTCATCAAAAGTACCTTCGCCAACAAAGCTTACATAGTTATCATCCTGATCGATCACAAGTACTGAGCAGAAAGTTCCATCCTCATTAGCTGCATAAATAAAAGTCTCACCTGCTTCTGTCTCACCGGAATAACACTCTGTCAGGATATCACCCATATCCTGATAAGTCTGATTATAATCCGCCTCATCTCCGTCTGCCTGGTAAGGCTCCAGAGTTGCAGTCAGTTCCAGATTCTCCTCATCATAAAGCTCCAGAAGATTCTCTTCCTCATTTACCTGTACCAGATAAGCTACCATATTTTTATCATCATACGTGCCGTCATCATTTGCAAACTGCATTACCAGAGCTGTATACTCTCCATCTGAACTCAGAGCATATACGCCTAAAACATCCTGTTCTTCATCCTTCCACTGACCAAAAAACGAATTATCTTTGTAGAATCCGTAAATATCTCCTGCGCTGTCCTTCCAGAGTCCCAACATCGCCTCAGACACATCTGCAACATCTCCGTCTGCATCTTCTTCCGCTGCTGCATCATCTGTTGCCCATACCGGAACAACCATAGAACTCACCATAGCTGCTACACAGAAACCTGCCATTAATTTTTTCCAGTTCTTCATATTTTTTACCACCCTTCTTTAAAATGTAAGTCTTTTACTGAATTTCCATGACCTTACTATAAAAAATTTTGACATCATTTTCAATATACATGGGATTAAATGACATTTTCCATGAAATATGGTGTTACTGTTCACTGGTAATATCCCGCAAGGTGTAAACAGTAACCAACACATCGTTACTGTTCACTCCGTTCACAGTAACGTAGCCAAAATTCATTCCAGATTGCCTGCGGCAATGGAATTTTGGCTTGTATGTCTCGGGATTTTGGCATATTCATGCCAAAACACCTCGCGGGATAGTGGTGTATGAACAGTAACAACACATCACGTAATTGTCAGGATATTGTCATCTTAGCCTTGAATAATTTTCCGGAATAGTCTAAAATACAAATTGCATTTTTATTTACTATAGTAATTCCAGGAGGTACTCCTTTTGAAGATTGCAATCCTTGATGATTCAAAAGAAGATCTGCGGCAGATAAAATCTGTTATTTCTTCTTACTATGAATCCCTGAATACATCTGCAGACATCCGTCTGTATTCCAGCGCAGAGTCCTTTTTTGCAAAATATTCTCCGGGTTTTTACGACCTGATCATTATGGATATTTACATGGGCACCATGACCGGTATGGATGCAGCCAGAAAATTACGCGATGCAAAAGACACTGCAGCTCTGATCTTCATCACAAGCAGTGATGCCTATGCTGTGGAAAGCTACGATGTCCAGGCATCCTACTATCTGATGAAACCCTTTGATCCGGAAAAATTGTGCCGTATCCTTTCCACGATCCAGCTCAGACAGTCACAGAATTCCAGATACATCGAACTGATTTCTGACCGAACTCCTGTAAAGATTCCGGTACGCAGCATTCTCTATGTGGATACTTACCGCAACGCCATTCAGGTACATACAACCGATGCCGGTATCATACGCTCTTACATGACTTTCCAGAAATTTGAGGAGATTCTTGACGGAATGAAATGCTTTCTTTCCTGCTACAGGGGCTGCATCGTAAATATGGATCATATCGAAGAGATCACCGGGGAAGGATTTCTCATGGACAGCAAGGAACTTGTCACTGTACGCAAACGCGGCTCCAATGCCATAAAAAAAGCATATCTGGAATACTTATTTTCATCAGATTCCGATAAATAATCATCTTACAATAAGTATTCCTGATATACCCCTTATACTTCTGCCGCTATTTTTACAGGCAGGAAAATATTAACTTTAAATACACCATCTTCTGTACAGAAGGTCACATACCCCCCGGCTTTCTGTACTACCTCTGTCACAGATGCAGTCCCTATCCCGAAACCTCCATGTTTTGTCGAATAAAATCTGTCTTCTTTTCTCTGGATTTCATTTGTATACGTATTGGAAATTTCTATCAACAGTTTTTTATTCTTAATCTTTGTGAAAATCTTTACATAAGGATTTTTTTCCGTAGACTGATCTTTTACCGCATCCACAGCATTCTCCAGAAGATTTCCGTAAATCTTACATAAATCCGTATCTGAAATGCTGATATTGGCAGGAAGCATCATATCACATTCAAACAAAATCCCTCTCTGCTTCAGTTCTCCTGCATAAAAATGGATCACCGCATCCACAGCCATATTTCTGCAATAGCAGACCTTTTTTTCCTCTTTTGTCATAACAGAGGCATACTCCTGAAGATATTCCATCAGTTCCCTGTATCTTTCCTGCTGTGCATAAGCCATGACCGCGCGGAGATGATGACGCATATCATGGCGCATTTTGCTGATCTCATCCATCTTCTGTGTAAGCTCTTCATAATGCTGTTTCTGCATCAGAAGCTTCTGCTCCATCTGACGGCTGTATTCCCCATAGGTTAACTGGAATCTGTAGGCATTGGCAAGTTCTATCCACAAAGTCAGGCCCACACAGAAAACAAGCACTGCGGCTCCAAATTCCGTAAACCATCCTCCTACGATCGGCTCATATGCTTTCCATATTCTGTCTGCTGCCAGAGATGAAGCATAGGCAGTAATTCCCACCAGAAGAACACTGCTGTATTTCTGCTGTATATCCTTCACACTCCTGAACATCAGATAAAACGCAGAAAACCATTTCATAACTTCCGTAATCCCGGAAACCAGATAGAGTCCGCCTGCTGACTGAATCCCGGAACATAACAATTCTGTCACAAAAATCAAAACACCTGCCACAGCAAGAACAATTGCCAGAATTTTCGAAAAATTCCCTTCATCACAAAGGATTTTCTGCTGCACAACCACAACACATGCAAACATCAAATAATAAAATAAAGCTTCCAGTCCATAAGCCGGCTGTACTTTTACAGGGACAAATGCATGGAGAAGAGGATAGGAACTGCACCCCATAACGCAGATACAAAGCAGGGCAAAAAAACAGAGCTCCGCCTTTTTTGTACGCACAAACATATAAACTGCAAAAAGGAAAACACAAAATGTAAGTGCCAGATACACTGCATCACCGACAATCGACAGACCTCTGATCAGATTCACCTGTAAAGGCAGGCCAAATACCGGCACAAACTGAATACCCGATGATACTGAATGCCGGTCTGTCACAGCAATCATAATCTCCGTATTTCCTTTTCCTTCAAATGTAAAGACTCTGTTCTGAATCTGTTCTTTATAATTTTCCGGATCCGGATTTCCAACCTGTCCGACCAGATTTCCATTTACGTACAGATTATAGGAAGAAAATACTTCCACAAGACCTATGGCATATCTCTTTTCCTTCTCAGGAAGCACCAGTGTCATCCGATATGTCCCGCTTCCAAAAGGAGATTTATCTTTATCGCCCAGATCCATACCACCGTATTCACCTATAGAAATATATCTGCTGTAGTACTCTCCTTTATGTTTTTCAAGTTCCCCGGGGGTCAGCAGCAGATCCGGATAATATTCCCACTCTCCGGTAAGATAATGCAGAGGATCATCCTCGTGCACATAAAGAATACCCTGTATTGCCTGGTCACCCCTGGCCGTATACTTATTATCAGCGTAATAAAGCAAAAAGAACACACCCATGGACAGGACAAACACAACTATTACAAGTATCAATGAATATTTCCGTTTTTTCTTCATTGCTGCCACCTCCTTTTGTCCACAGGTGTATTCTTATTCTATCTGTTTCTTCTGTTATTTCGCTTTCTTCTCAATATCAGGAACAAGATCAGTCCAACTGCCGCAATGCTTAACAATCCACAGATTTCACCTGTAAAATCAATTCTTTTTATTAATTTTACAGCTTCCTTTTTCTGCTTTTCTGGCAGTCCTTCTGTAGTCACCTCTTCTGTTATAACGCCATCCAAGATCGCTTCTGTGTCTTCGTCGGCATCTGATACCGAAGATTCTGTCAGATTTGTCTCTGTTTTATCTGTCTGTCCACCGGCAGGATCATCTGAAAGAAAATAATCTCCTGTCTTTTCTATCTCAACCCGCAAAATCTTCTGTTTGTCCTGCCAGGTTACCGCACACAAATTTCCCTGTGCATCCACAACTGTCACAGTCTCCGGAGATGACATTTCTCCAAATACAGAAGTCTGAAATTTCACTGTACTTCCCGGAATCTCCGTTACTTCCTCTCCTCTTACAAAAATCCTCAGGGAAAAAGCAGATTTTGCAGTTTTCTCTATCTTCATCTGGATTTCATCATTTGCTGCCACTTTCCAGGTATTTATCGTCTCAGGCAGGATTGTCACAGAAATTCCCTGCTTTTCAAATCTGACGCTGCCATTTTGCTGTAACATCAAAAGCAGTCTCTGACCGCTGACTGCTGTGACAGTATCCGTACTCAGCTCAGTTACCGTATTATCTGCAGCATCAAAATCCGATACTGTTGCGGAACCGGTCGCTTTTGTCTCTCCTGCTGAAGCTTTCTGCCCGGAGTTTCTGCTATTATCCGAAGTTTCGCCGGAACTTTCTTCATAATAATTCTCTTTAGTATCCGGAGATTCCATTCCTTCTATGGAAGGCACCGGCGTAACCGTCTGTCCCGGAGCCTTCTGCACAATAGCCGGAAGATTCTTCTCATCCCTGTCCGAAAAGTTTCTCTCATGCCAGTACTCATTTACAATAAATTCATCATTATATGAAAAAGAATAAATCCCTGTACTCCCTGTTTCATAAACAGCACAGATATCGTAATTATTTCCTTTTTTCAATATTTCCCGGCAGTAAAGCTGTATCCCTTTGGATGTTACTTCCGCCAGTTCTCTGTCCAGCTTCTGATAACTCCCTTTATTCTTACGTATATAAACCTGTACATTCTGAAGTTCTTCTGCTGAAAAGCCTGCCATAAGCATCGGAAACTCTACCAGATCCACTACAGGCATACTATAAGTATTAATCTGCGGATACCCCCTTTCCTGTACGGAAAGATAGGCATATGCCTTTGGCAGTGCCAGATTCTCAGATAACTGATATCCTTCCGGCACCACAAATGTACCGGTAAGTTTATAGACGCCCTGTTTCGTAAGATCTACCTGACTCATATCCCAGGAAGACTCCAGAATAATCTCAGGATTTTCTGCTGTATTTTCGAATTTCTCAGCAGTGCTGACGCGAAGCCTGACACTTTCTTTCAGATCTTCTTCTATTTTTCTCAGACTGCTTCCGATTTCTACTGCATAAGCAGCACATCTGCTCAGATATTTCTCATCTTTTGCATTATAAGAACGAATACGTTTTGCAGGGATTCCCGTATTTCCAAGCTGACTGTACTGATAACTGTATACTTTAAGACTGCCATCTTTTTGATACCGAAAGCGCAGAGTACCGGTCTGTCTCTGTCCATCGCCATAAACTACCATCAACGAATACGTATTTCCCACAACCATACTCTGATTGGAGACATACAGACCATCCCCGCTGCAAAGGGCAAATCCTTCCTCTGTAAGATTCATCCACTGCCCGTTATCCTTTTTCAGATAAGCTTCCATAGAATCTGCATCTTCTCTTTCCAGCCATGGAAAAATATAGAGTCCGGCTGCTGTCAGCCTGTAATAAGTATTGATCTCCGGCCTTCCCGGATATTGAATCGAAACTGTAGTCTGCACCTGCGGACTATTGATTTCCCCGAGATCATATCCCCGGGGCAGTTTCAATATTCCCTTTACAGTATAAACACCCGAAAGCTTCATATTGACAGTAGAAACATTCCACTGAACCGGAATATGCAGGGTATCTGAATCTGTATAAACAGTATAGGTTATCTCTGACAGCTTATCACAAATGACTTCACTGCTTTTATTTATCTCCACTGCCACAGCAGGAATATCTTTGGGCGCAGTCACATGGCTGACCGTATTTTCCTGCCCTCTGATGACCGTCGTTTTTTTTATGATAAGCATCCCGGACAGACAGATACCTATCATCAAGATCAAAAATATACGCTTTTCTTTTCTCATAGTATTCTCCATCACTATGACACCAGGAATCGTCACCTGTCTGTCACCTGTCTTTAGCTTACCTTATTTTCCTGATTTCATCAACAGACATAGGATAAACTGCATTTTTTCATGAAAAATAGCGTTACTGTTTCTGTCTCCGGAAGTGCTCTGCCTTTTCCTTTCCGGGGAATTTCATGAAATAGTATACAACAAACAGCACCGCCGTAATACTCCATGAAACCGGATAACTGAGCATGATCGTATTGATTCCCGGATACATCTGTCCTGCTGTAAAAAGCCACAGGATTCTCAAAGAACACACACCGCCACAGGTAAGGAGCATAGGCACCAGAACCTTTCCGGTACCCCTCAGTGCCCCGGACAAAATTCCTATGATTACATAAATGAAATAGGACGGCAGTAAAAAACGACTCATATGAACACCATGGACGATCACTGCGCTGTCTGTGGTAAACAGACGATAAATCCAGGGAGCAAATGAATACATCAAAATGATCATCACCGCAGAACTGACCATACTCATGACCATGCAGACACTCACACTCTTTCGCATACGATGATATTTGCCGGCTCCGAAATTCTGTCCCACAAAGGTAGTAATGGAAATTGCGAACGCATTGATCACCATCCAGAAAATAGCATCGATTTTCCCAAGAGTTCCCCATGCCGCCACTGTGTCAGTTCCCAGATTATTTACAAATACCTGTATCACAATATTGGAAATATTATACATTACAGATTCCAGACCTGCCGGAATACCGATTCTCAGAACTGAAAACAGCATTCTTCTGTCAAAACGGATCTGATTGATCTTCAGCACATATATCTCTCTGGTTTTCAGAAGCATTACTGTTACGATCAGCGCACTGATCACCTGAGAAGTAACTGTAGCAACAGCTACTCCTGTCACACCCATGCCAAACGCAACCACAAACAGCAGATCAAGAATAATGTTCAGCACACAGGTAATGATCAGAACATACAGTGGTCTTTTGGAGTCTCCTACTGCACGCAGGATGGCTGCTCCCATATTATAAACCAGGTTAAAAACCATTCCGCCAAAATAAATATGAAGATACACTGCAGAGTCCTCTACTACATCTGCAGGTGTCTTCATAAGCAACAATGCAGGCCTGGTCAGAAAAATCCCCACTACAGTAAGAACAATTCCCGCTGCAATGGAGAATGCAAATGCTGTATGCAGTGCCTTACTCAGATTCTTCTTATCTTTTGCCCCATAAAACTGCGAGATCACAACTGCTGCCCCTGAAGAAAGCCCTACAAAAAAGCCAACGATCAGATTGGCGATCTGACTGGCAGAACCTCCAACTGCAGCAAGTGCCTGTTTTCCTACGAAACGGCCTACAACAATAGTATCTGCCGTATTATAAATCTGCTGAAAAAATGTTCCAAATACAATAGGAAAGAAAAATAACAGCAGCTGTTTCCAGATCACACCTTCTGTGATCTGATTCACCTTCTCCTTCTCATTCATTACTTTTTCCTCATCCATTATAATGTTCAGATGTATCCACTGTCTTTATCTTTATATGGATCATCTGCAGTTACTGTCCACGCTGCCCGGCAAACCGTTTCGCGCTACACAGAATTTTATAGCAATTCCGGAACATTACGGAGTAATTTCCTATAACTAACATAAAATAATACACAAAAAAGCAGGCATCCCAAACGGGAGAACCTGCCATACTTTGCAACCATTAAAAATTAGTCTTCAACTTTAATGATTTCCTTTTTGTTGTAGCTTCCGCAAGCTTTGCATACTCTGTGCGGCATCATCAGTTCGCCACATTTGCTGCATTTTACAAGGTTCGGAGCGCTCATTTTCCAGTTTGCTCTTCTCTTATCGCGTCTTGCTTTGGAAGATTTATTCTTCGGACAGATGGACATTATGTTACACCTCCTTAAATTTACTAAATATATCACTGATAGCTGCCATACGGGGATCCTTAGGTTCCTCGACGCATCCACAAGGACCGTCATTGAGGTTTTTCCCGCACTGGCTACAGATTCCTTTGCAGTCTTCTCTACATAAAACCTTCAAAGGCCAGCTCATCAGTACCTCAAGATAGACCAGCTGGTCCACATCCAGGTCCATACCTGTGAGATAAGAACTCTCGTCCAGATCATTCACACGGTCTTCATCCGTAAGCTTCATATCAAGTTTTCGCTCGATTTCTAAAGGAATCTCTGTTGAAACCTCCTCAAGACATCTGTCACAGGGAATACCTACGGTAATCTTACCTGTTCCTTTAATCTCAAGATTTCTGTCACCTGTATTCGTAATAGTAAGCTCTATGGGTTCTTTTGCAAGTACCGGAAAGCTTCCTGACTGAAAGGTGATCGTATCCATTCCAAACTCTGCAGTCTTCTGAATACGCATTCCTTCACTGGATGAAATATCTGATAAATGTATCTGCATACTTTTCTCCTATCCACACTTGTTTTATTATACATACCGCCTCTGCTTTTGTCAACGATAAATTAGAAAAATTTCACATTTTGTCAAGTAATATTCCTTTACGAAGTATTTTATAATCCGGCGGCATTATTATCAGGTAATTTCCATATGCCTTACGGGCACAAAGAAGGGTGCTCCTGACAGATGCACCCTTCCCTTCTATATAAATATAACTTTTATCCAGTTATATTTCTCTCGTTTGGACACAAAACAGACACTTTATTATCTGTGAAAATTAAACCAGAGCTACTGTCTCTCTGCAGATTGCAAGTTCTTCGTTTGTAGGAATTACAGCAACTTTAACTTTGGAATCCGGTGTAGAGATAACGATCTCTTCTCCGCGAACTCCATTAGCTTCTTTGTCAAGTGTAACTCCAAGGTATCCAAGATAGCTTACAACCTTCTCACGTACAGGAATAGCATTCTCGCCGATACCTGCTGTAAATACGATGGCATCTACACCGTTCATAGCTGCAACATATCCGCCAACGAATTTAGCGATACCATAGCAGAGAACATCGATTGCGTTAGCTGCATCCTCGTTTCCGCTCTGAGCTGCATCGTTCAGGTCACGGAAGTCACTGGATAATCCGCCGGATAATCCAAGAAGACCGGATTTCTTATTGAGAACATTCATCATACCTGCGATGTCAAGGTTCTCTTTCTTAGCAATGAATTCCATGATAGCAGGATCAATGTTACCGGAACGTGTTCCCATAACAACACCTTCAAGTGGAGTAAGACCCATTGTTGTATCAACACACTCACCGTTTACAACAGCACTGATGGAAGAACCGTTTCCAAGGTGGCAGACGATAACTTTGGAATTATCTTTGTCAAGGCCAAGGAATTCAACAGCACGTTTGGAAACAAAGCTGTGGGATGTTCCGTGGAAACCATATCTTCTTACTTTGTAGTTCTTGTAATATTCGATTGGAAGACCATAGAGATATGCTTTTGCAGGCATTGTCTGATGGAAAGCTGTATCGAATACTGCTACCTGAGGTACACCCGGCATAAGCTCGGAGCATACACGGATACCGATCAGGTTTGCAGGGTTATGAAGTGGTGCAAGGTCATTGCATTCTTCTACTGCTGAGATTACTTCATCTGTGATCACTACAGATTTGGCAAATTTCTCACCACCATGTACAACACGATGTCCAACAGCATTTACTTCTTTCAGGCTTCCGATTGCGCCTGTTTTATCATTTGTGAGGGCATCCAGTACCATCTGGATTGCTTCTTTATGTGTAGGCATTGCAGCTTCTGTGATCTCTTTGTCACAGCCTGTTTTCTGATATACTAATCTTCCATCGATACCAATTCTCTCGCAGAGACCTTTTGCAAGAACTGCTTCTGAATCAGAGTTGATCAGCTGATATTTAAGGGATGAACTTCCACAGTTGATTACTAATACGTTCATTTTCATATTCTGCCGGCAACAAATTTCGAATACTGTCCATAATCCTGACACAAGTCTTCGAATATTTCTGTCAGCTTTTCCTTTCATATTATAATATTATTCTCATCATTTCCAGGGAAATATGAGTAATGATATCAAAGGCATCAGAATCAGAAATATCTCCTCCGATGCCTTTAACATTATGTAGTCAATGAAATAATTCTCAGTCCGTTTTACGGTCTGACTGAAATCTTATTTGTTGTCGTCAGCCTGGCACTGTACTGCTGTGATAGCTACCACACCAACGATATCGTCTGCAGAGCATCCACGGGACAGGTCATTTACAGGTTTAGCGATACCCTGGGTTACAGGTCCGTAAGCTTCTGCTTTTGCAAGACGCTGTACAAGTTTGTATCCGATGTTACCTGCATCAAGGTCTGGGAATACAAGTACGTTAGCTTTACCTGCTACTTCGCTTCCAGGAGCTTTAGAAGCGCCTACGCTTGGAACGATAGCTGCATCAAGCTGGAATTCTCCGTCAAGTGCAAGTTCCGGATTCTGCTCTTTTGCGATCTTTGTAGCTTCTACTACTTTATCTACGTCAGCATGTTTTGCACTGCCTTTAGTGGAGTGTGAAAGCATTGCAACGATTGGTTTCTCCTGAACAAGAAGTTCGAAGGATTCTGCAGAAGATGCTGCGATTGCTGCAAGCTCTTCTGAAGTCGGGTTCTGGTTCAGACCGGAATCAGCAAATACAAATGCGCCGTTTGCGCCATATTCGCAGTTCGGAACTACCATTAAGAAGAATGCGGATACAAGTTTTGTACCTGGTTTTGTTTTCAGGATCTGAAGACATGGTCTTAATGTATCAGCTGTAGAGTGACATGCACCGGATACCATACCGTCTGCATCGCCCATTTTTACCATCATTACACCATAGTACAGATACTGGTTAAGAAGAATCTCTTTAGCCTGATCCGGTGTCATGCCTTTTTTCTGTCTTAATTCTACTAACTTGTCAATATATCCCTGTGTTTTCTCTGATGTAGCAGGATCTACGATCTGTGCGCCGGAAATGTCATATCCGTCTTCAGCTGCACTCTTTTTAACAGCTTCTTCGTTACCAACAAGGATAACCTTTGCAATTCCTTCTTTTAAAATTTTCTCTGTAGCTGCCAGAGTTCTCTTATCTTCTGTCTCCGGAAGTACGATTGTTTTTACGTTTGCTTTTGCTCTCTCTTTGAGTGTGTCAATAAATCCCATGATTAAAATGGCTCCTTTCATATAGCAGTTCTGATATCACAATATCTGTATACCAGATGTCATTACCATTCACCGAATATATACAGTGAACAGTAATCTGTTTTCTGCGCTGTCTTCATTATACCTCCTGAAGCCTTGTATTTCAAGCATCTGAATGGTAGAATATGACATAAAAAAGTATTTTTTAAGATGCAATATGGTTAAAAAAGAGAACTCTACAAAATTTCAGGAAGGAGCATCTGTGTAAATTTATGAAAACAGCAGGAATTATTGCAGAATATAATCCTTTTCACAAAGGACATGAATATCAAATCAGGTATACAAAGGAAAGTTTAAAAGCAGACTACGTTATTGTTGCCATGAGCGGAGATTATGTGCAGCGCGGCACTCCTGCTCTCATCTCCAAGCATGCGCGGGCGGAAATGGCTCTGCGGTGCGGTGCAGACCTTGTACTTGAAATGCCGGTATCCATCTCTACAGCAAGTGCAGAAGCCTTTGCAATGGGGGGTGTTTCCCTGTTAGACAGCCTTGGTGTTGTTGATATACTCTGCTTTGGAAGTGAGTCAGGGGAGATCAGTGCACTGAAAGAACTGGCTGAGATCCTTGTAGAAGAACCTGAAGAATATAAAAAGCTACTGAAAAGCTTTTTAAGCGAAGGGCTGACTTTTCCGGCTGCCAGAAGTCAGGCACTGACAGAATATTTTAAGAATCCGCGCAACTTCAATGGTGACGATTTTGACGGAGTCCTTACTCCTCTGTTAAATGAAGTTACACAGATCCTGAATACACCGAATAATATTCTGGGGATCGAATACTGCAAGGCACTTCTCCGTCTGAACAGCCGGATCTGCCCTGTCACGATCCGCAGGGAAGGAATGGGCTATCATGAAACCACTGTCCCTGAGGGAAATTCCACAGTGCTTTCCCCTGATTTACAGTCACCCACTGATTTCTTTGCATCTGCAACTGCTATACGAAATCTGATTCTTCAGAATTCCCCTAATCCGGATGCCCTGACCTCCCAGATTCCGGAACCGGCTTTTCCTGTTTTCCAAAAAGCTGTGAATTCCGGTGAATTTCTCACAGAAAATTCTCTGGATTCCATTCTCTCCTACTGCCTCATGAAAGAGAATGGGAAAAGCCTTTCTTCCTACATGGATGTTTCCGAAGATCTTGCCCGAAGGATCATAAATCAGCAGAATCTTCTGTTGTCCTTTTCCCAGTCTGTATCTGTTTTAAAAACCAGAGAGCTGACTCAGACAAGGATACAGAGGGCATTGCTTCATATTATATTAAATATCCACACTGCACCCACTCAGATTCCCTTTGCCAGGGTTCTTGGTTTCCGCAAAGAAAGCAGCGAACTGCTAAGCCGGATCAAGCAGCACAGCCGAATTCCTCTTATCACCAAGCTTGCGGACGCCCAAAATCTTTTGGACAGTGAAGGTAATCAGATTTTATCTGAAACTGTTTTTTCTTCCAATTTATATGAAAAACTTCTGTGTCTGAAAACCGGCAGAAAATTCTGCCACGAGTCCCAGAAACAGCTTATTATCCTATAATTCTTGTTGTTTGGATGCACTTATGTTAAAATACAAACAGTGAGGATAAGGATATAAAATAAGGAAGGAGGAAAAGAAAAATGAAAGCTAATTCAGGTTTGAAAAAGAACAGAACAAAGATTCAGATGGTACTTACCGCCCTGGTAATCTTATCTGTTGTACGTCAGTTTTTCCTGGGAAATTACCACAATATGTTTCTGGGAATCCTGACATTGATCCTTTTTATGGTTCCCCAGTTTCTGGACAGGAAACTGAACGTCACAATACCACCGGGACTGGAAACAGTCATTCTGATCTTTATCTTTTCAGCAGAAATTCTTGGCGAAATCAATGCCTTTTATGTAAAAATCCCTATCTGGGATACCATTTTGCATACTACTAACGGTTTTCTGATGGCTGCCATCGGATTTGCACTGATTGATCTTTTTAACCGCAGTGACAGGTTTTCCATTAAAATGTCACCGTATTTTGTAGCTTTTTTTGCATTCTGTTTTTCAATGACTGTTGGTGTTATGTGGGAATTCTTTGAATTCAGCATGGACTGGTTCTTTGGAATGGATATGCAGAAGGACTGGATCGTACCGGCCATCAACTCTGTGAAGCTGAATCCTACCGGTGCAAACGTTCCCATCCATGTAGATGTTCAGTCCCTAATCGTTAACGGTGAGACCTGGAATCTGGGAGGCTATCTTGATATTGGTATTGTTGATACCATGAAAGATCTGATCGTAAACTTTATCGGTGCAGTAGTATTTTCCGTCATCGGTATTCTGTATCTGCGAAACCGCGGAAAAGGAAAGCTGGCAGCTTCTCTGATCCCGCAGGTACGCAGCAAACAGGAAGAAGAACATTCTTCCAGAGATCAGTAAGATCCACAGCTACCGAAACTGGCGCACTTTTCTGGAAATATTCTCCAATTCTTCTCTGGAAAGCTCAGGAAGTCTTTCCAGCTGATCCATAAACATGGCAAGTGTCTCTTTTCGCTGCATTTCTACCATCTGGGTGTAGAAATTAACCACTACCCCGGTGGCGATGGCAACTACAAAAAGCGAATAGATTGTCAGGAGAACGGAACACATTTTTCCAATAAAGGTAACCGCAACCACATCGCCAAATCCGGCAGTGGAGATCACCGCATAGCAATACCACAGCGCATCTCCGTATCGGTTAATGTCCGGTTCCACCAGCTGGATCACTGCTGCGATAGCAAAAATAAACGCAATAAAACCAATGATAATTTTATCTGCGCGAGTCCGTTTTAATACACTGCCTAATACTTTAATTCTTTTCATACACCTGTCCTCCAATGAAATAATCTATTATCTGAAATTAATTGAAGTATAGTATAAAACGGTTTCACTTACAACACAAAAGCTTTGTGACATATAAAGGAGAATCCTCGTATGAAAGACAACAAAACGTTAAAAATCATCATCCTGATCACAGGAATTTTAACTGTATTATTAGGCATCTATACTCTTGTAAGACCAATGAGAACCTTTCTCTCTATCGGTTGGATCCTGGGAATCCTTCTGTTTGTAAATGGTATTGAACTTGTAGCCCTCTCTTTATCTAAAGAAAAGAAAGAAATCGGCGCATGTATCCTCGGTGTTCTCGAAGGACTTGCAGGTCTTGTTTTACTTTTCAGCGGTATCCAGAGATTCATTACAGATGTAATGGCAGCTTATATGGTCGGTGCTGTCATCCTGATCTATGGTATTTTCCAGATTGTCGGCGGCATAAAGACATACAGCACCTCTAAGGGAAAAGGAATCCTGAGCATTATCTGTGGTATTTTATCTGTCATTGTCAGTATCGTATCATTTACCCACCCTGTACTTACCATGATCTCTGCAGGATATATGATCGCATTTTCTGTTTTAATGCAGGGTATCAACATGATCGTACTTGGAATTAATTTCGGAAAGGCAGAAAGTTGACAAAAAGGTTATGGCTATATGAATAACACAAAAAGCTCCAAAAACGTATCTTTAAAAAACCAGCTTGAATTGTGGCTGTTCTGTACACTCATTGGTGCTGTTGCCGGTGCACTGGTATGGATCCTGCTGAAAATAATGGCAGTCGGAACTGAATTTCTGTGGAAATGGCTTCCCGGAAAAACCACTGTTCCCTATTATACGATTCTTATCTGTGTAGCCGGTGCGGCAATTATCGGTATTTTCCGAAAAATATTCGGAGACTATCCCGAAGATCTGGAAACTGTTATGGGAAAAGTCAGAACAGAAAAAAGATACGAATACAAAAACATGCTTGTAATGATGGTGGCAGCACTGCTGCCATTACTCATAGGAAGCAGTGTAGGTCCCGAAGCCGGACTTACCGGAATCATCGTAGGTTTATGCTACTGGGCCGGAGACAATCTGAAGTTTGCCAAACAGAATACCAGAAATTATTCGCAGATTGGTGCCGCAGTCTCCATGAGTGTGCTGTTTCACGCACCTCTGTTCGGTATTTTCGAAGTAGAAGAAAACTCCGAGGAAGATCTTGCAGCCTTAACAAAGGGTTCCAAATTATTTATTTACGGAATCGCGCTGGCTGCAGGCACTGGTATTTATGCAGGTTTATCTGCACTTTTTGGTGCAGGGCTTTCCGGATTTCCATCCTTTGATATGGTGGAAATCCAGAGAAAAGACTATCTGCTTATGATTCTGTATATTTTGTGCGGTCTTATCCTGGCATACTTCTATCAGGCAACACACAAACTGACCGGAAATATTTCCAACAGATTCCCGGCAGTTGTCAGAGAAATTTTTGCAGGTTTATGTCTTGGAATCACAGGTTCATTCTTACCTGTACTTATGTTTTCCGGAGAAGAGCAGATGGGAACACTTATGAAAACTTACACCTCCTATCTGCCACTGGCACTTATTGCTATCGCGTTTTTCAAACTTCTGCTGACAAATCTATGTATTCAGTTCGGTTTAAAGGGAGGACATTTCTTCCCTGTCATCTTTGCCGGAGTATGTATGGGATACGGCATGGCAATGCTGACCTGCGGGCCAGACGGGGGACATGTGGTATTTGGAGCTGCAATCGTTACTGCGTCACTTCTGGGCGGAATCATGAAAAAGCCACTGGCAGTAACCATGCTTCTCTTCCTCTGCTTCCCGGTTAAAATGTTTATCTGGATATTCATCGCAGCAGCGGTTGGGAGCAAACTTATCACACTCAAACCAGAGCAGGAACCTTCTGCAAATTACAGCAAGCAATAGAGTCGCTACCAGACAAAAAGAACCATTATATCAGAAAACATGGCTGTATGCTTCAGGCAACAACTATAACTTCTGTATATAATGGTTCTTTCATTTACAATTACATGTTATTTTTATAATTACTTTTCTCCGGAAAGAAGAATACGGTCATTATCCAGCATCTTACCGGCACCTGTCTTAAACTTCTCCAGAAGTCCTTCCACTGTCAGGCCTTTCTTTTCTTCTTCATGGATATCCAGCACAATATCTCCGGAATCCATCATCAGAATACGATTTCCCAGATCAAGGGCCGACTGCATATTGTGGGTGATCATCAGACAGGTAAGCTGATGTTCCTCTACAATTCGTTTCGTAAGATTCAGTACCTTCTCTGCTGTGCCCGGGTCAAGGGCTGCTGTATGCTCATCCAGAAGCAGAAGCTTGGGCGGATTCATGGTTGCCATGAGAAGTGTCAGCGCCTGTCTCTGTCCACCGGAGAGAAGTCCTACCGGCTGAGTCATACGTTTCTCAAGTCCTATATCCAGAAGTTTCAGCTCTTCATGGAATCGCTCTTTCTCCTGTCTGGACACATGGGAAAGCCATCCGCCTTTCCCTGCTGCAAGCGCCAGATTCTCTTCTATGGTCATTCCGGGTGCAGTTCCTCTCATAGGATCCTGATACAGGCGGCCGATGGTCTTTGCACGTACATGCTGGGGCATAAAAGTAATATCCTGTCCATCCAGCATGATCACACCGGAATCTGTAAGAAAATCTCCACAGATCGCATTAAACAGAGTGGATTTACCAGCTCCATTGGAACCGATGATCGTTGCAAAATCGCCCTTCTCCAGATTCAGGGATAAATCTCTGATGGCCTGTTTCTCGTTTACCGTACCCGGATTAAAAGTCTTGGAAATATGTTCTATCTTCAGCATAAATCACTGTACTCCCTTCCTGTGAGTCATTCTTCTCTTAATCTGCGGCCACTGTTTTTTCAAATATGGACCTGAAATAGCCAGCACAACGATCACAGAAGATACCAGTTTCAGCATAAATGCCGGCATATTGAATCTCAGTGCAACGGTATATACCAGACGGAAAATAAAAGATCCAAGTACCATGCCAACAGCTCTCACGAAAATTCCACCTCTGCCAAGAATCGTACCACCGATCAGCAGGGAAGCCAGCGCGATGGTAACCATTCCCTGTCCGATATTGATATCTACAGATTTCTGTGACTGAGACAGAAGACATCCGGAAAGTGCTGTGAAGGAGTTGGCAACACAGAGACCTACAATCGTAGTAAATACCGGATTAATAGATGAGGATTTTACCATATCTGCATTATTTCCTGTTGCCCTGATTGCCAGACCAAGTCTTGTCCTTAAGAAAAATACAAGGAAGACAATCACAATGGCTACTGCAATGAAAGCAACTACAATATCTCCTCTTCCTTTCAGCGGTGTACTTTTCAATGTTTCTTTCATCATGGAAAATACCGTCTCTGTTCTGTTCATATTGATCAGGGAGGAACCTCCCATCACTGCAATATTCACAGAATAAAGAGCCGTATTAACGATAATTCCTGCAAGAAGACTGTCAACACCCAGCTTTGTCTGAAGTATGGCTGTCACAAAGCCCGAGCATATACCTGCAGCCATAGCTGCAAAAATTGATAAAAAAGGATGTCCGCTGACTGCCACTGCTGCTCCCACTGCTGCTCCCAGTGTAAAACAGCCATCAGTGGAAAGGTCACAGACATTCAGCATGGAATAACTGAGAAACAGGGCAAGAACTGTCAATGAACAGATCAGGCCAAGTTTCAGCGCGGTCTCTCCAAGAGAGAGTATAGTCGCAATAGTCACGATGATTTCCTCCAGTTTGTATTTATTTTATTACATTCAATGAACAGCAACAGAAAATATCTGCTGCTGTTCATTTTAATCCAGAAAATATATCAGTCTTTTCAACCGGCACAATGGATTCCATAAACCCAGAACTTATTCTGAATTTATTCAAAATGCTGTCCGAATATCCTTATTATTTCTCTACATCATCAAAGCTCTCTGCTGTAACGATCTCATTTACCTGTGTGCATAACGGCTCGAAATCTTTTTTAACAGTTTCAAGATCAAGTCCAAGTCCCTCGCAGGTTTCTGTGTTTACTGTTGCAGTACCATTATCAAAAGTTTCAACAGATGTTGTTGCAGGATCTGCATCATTCATAAGGATGTCTGCGATCATATCTGCTGTCTTCTGTCCAAGGTTTGCATAATCAACACCATATCCGACAAATGCACCGTTTAGTGCAAAGGAGTCAGCTCCTGTATACTGTGGGATACCTGCATCAATGAATTTCTCATAGATAGAAAGCTCTGCTGTCATAATTGTGTTGTCAGTTGGTGTGAATACTGCATCTACGCCATCTGCCACCAGTGCATCTGCTGCAAGCTGTACCTCATCTGTTGTGGTACCTGTACGCTCTACATATTCGATGCCTTCTTTATCCAGATAATCCTTGGCTTCCTGGATGGCTGTTGTAGAAGAATCCTGTCCGATATCGTATAAAAGTCCGATTTTCTTTACATCCGGGTTCACTGCCTGGATCAGTTTCATGATGGATGCTGTATCCAGATAATCGCTTGTACCTGTAATGTTTGCTCCAGGTGCATCCAGATCCTCTACAAGACCGCTTCCTACAGGATCAGACACTGCGGAAAATACAACCGGTGTATCAGTTCCTTCTGTTGCGGACTGCATACGCATTGCTACAGGTGTTGCAATACCTACCATCAAATCTACATTATCAGCCTGAAAATCAGAAATGATCTGTTCCATAACATTAGCATCTGCATTACAGTTATCATAGGACACATCAAAATTTACGTCTTTTTCCTTGCCGATTTCTTCCAGACGGGACTGGATGTTGTCTACGATCTGATTCAAGGAAGCGTCATCTACATAATTGCAGATACCGATCTTGAAATCCTGTGCCATAACCGGTGATGCCATCATCATAGTTGCCATTGCTGTTGCTGCGATTGCTAATACTCTTTTTTTCATAGTCTTTTTTCCTCTCTCTACATCTTATTTAGCAGTTCATGGTTTTTTAACTGCCATAGTCTCAGGGATGTTTACCAATCCCTTGTTACTGTCTGTGAGAAAGAACTCCCCGGATTCCTCTTTTTCCCGGATGTGTCAACTGCTGTGATACCCACCTGCCATCAGCAGATTTTCCTGCATTACAGGGGGTGCCATATAACAGATTCTCTTTATATATAAAAAAATCCGCCACAAGCTATCTGTTGCTTGAGACGGTAATAAGAATCTTATTATCGCGGTACCACTCAAATTGACGAATCGTCCACTTTCTCATGTACAAACATACACTCCTGATTTATAACGGGTTCGGTTCCCGTCGGTGCCTACTCTCACGCTTATCAAGATTTCGGACCGCCCTCGAAAGGCCATTCAACAATCAGTTTCATACGGCTTCCCACCAATTGCCGTTCTCTGGAATGATTCTTGGTTGTTTACTCTTCTTTCTCATCGGTTTTGTTGTGTTTACTTTACCACGCTAATGCAGATATGTCAAGAGGTTTATTTTTTATTTTTTTCCATTAATTTTTTCAAAAGGGACGCGAAGGAATGGGAAGGGATTTCGGGCTTAGTTTCGGAACCATGTAATTCTAAGGCATTTGGGAAGCTGCTAAAAGCATTCAAAAAAATCTCAAACTCGCTTCGCTCAGACAGTGAGATTTTTTTGAATAACGCAGCTTCCCAAATACCAAGAATTACTATGAACCCTCAAATGCGCCCGAAATCCCTTCCCATTCCTTCGCTGTGTACTGGCAAATTGACATATATTCCATTTTCGACAGCATGCCGAATTGCTTGCTTTCTGTTAAATGCCTGCTGCAATGATATTGGGACCTGTATATTTCAGGATAGCAATATGTAAACAGTGATGTTTACAGAACGATGTGATAAGTGTTAAAATAATGTTCAGAAAAGATCTGTGATCTGCTATGTAGTGATTTTAAGTTTATATAGATTAGATTATATAGAAATGAGGGATATTATATGTCAACAGCAAAAATGGTTTTTCATGGGAGTGATATTGAGAAAATATGTGAGGTCTATCAGCTTAAGCCGGAGGAAATTGTGAAATTTGGGGCTAATGTAAATCCGCTGGGGCTTTCCGAGCATGTAAAGGAACAGCTTGCAGGACGGCTGGATATCCTGTCTTCTTATCCAGACAGAGATTATACTTCACTTCGCAGCACAATTTCAGAATATTGTAATATTCCTGCTGAATTCATCCTGCCCGGAAATGGTTCCAGCGAACTGATCGCACTGCTGATACAGGAACGAAATCCAAAGCATACCCTTATCCTGGGTCCGACCTATTCAGAATACTCCAGGGAACTCTCCTTCTCCGGAAGCACTCAGGAATACTACCACCTGCGCGAAGAGGATAACTTTGTTCTCGATGTAGATGACTTTTGCCGGACTCTGGATGGAAAATACGATTTTCTCATCCTCTGCAACCCAAATAATCCTACCTCATCTGCAATTAGCATAAATGACCTGCGCAGAATCGTTTCCTTCTGCAATGAGCGGAACATTTTCGTGATGATCGACGAAACTTATGTAGAATTTGCCCCGGATATCAATGAGATCACTGCTGTCAGCCTTACCAGAGAATTCACGAACCTTATGATTCTGCGCGGCGTATCAAAATTCTACGCAGCCCCAGGTATGCGTCTTGGCTACGGAATCACCGGGAACCTGGAATTTCTCAAAAAAATGAAAGAAAAACAGGTACCATGGTCTCTCAACAGTCTGGGAGCCCTGGCCGGCGAGCTGATGCTCCAGGATAAAGCCTACTTCCGCCAGACCCGGGACCTCATTCTCTCAGAACGCACCCGCCTGCTCAAAGCACTGGAGAATATCCCCACTTACAAAACCTACCCGGCCTACGCCAACTTTCTCCTCCTGAAAATCCAGAAGCCCGGCCTGACCTCCCGGGACGTCTTCGACGCCTGCATCCGTCAGGGTCTCATGATCCGTGACTGCTCCTCTTTCGAATGCCTGGACGGCGAATACATCCGCTTCTGCATCATGCACCCCCAGGACAACACCCGACTTCTCCATATTCTGACATCATTATAATATAGCAAAATACCAGCCCGGCAGAAAATACTTTGTTTTTCGTGCATTTGCAGGAGTCTTAGATATTCTTAGCCGCCAGAAATCTGCGTTATGAGCCGGCTGCATCACTGTCTGAGCGAAGTTTGCAACGGAGCGAGTTTGACAAGACGGCTCATGCTTTTAGCAGATTTCTGGCGGCTTAGAATATCTTAGGCTCCGAAACCGCACGAAAAACAAAGTATTTTCTGCCGGGCGTCCCTCTTGAACATAGAAAAGCCAGAAACTCCCTCTTTCCGAAGTTTCTGGCTTTTTATCAGTTCTTAAAGCTATGGATCGGTGCCGGAATCCTTCCGCCACGCTGCACAAACGCATCACAGGAGAACTGGTTCACCGGCATGATCGGTGCATAACCAAGCAGTCCACCGAACTCAACCACTTCGCCAACCCCCTTACCAATTACCGGGATCAGACGAACCGCCGTAGTCTTCTGGTTCACCATACCAATTGCAGACTCATCCGCAATAATACCCGCAATCGTAGAAGCCTTCGTATCTCCGGGAATTGCAATCATATCAAGACCTACAGAACATACACAAGTCATAGCTTCCAGCTTCTCAAAAGTCAGTGCCCCTGCATTCACCGCATCGATCATACCCTGATCCTCGCTGACCGGAATAAATGCACCACTCAAACCACCAACTGCTGTAGAAGCCATAACTCCACCCTTCTTAACCTGGTCATTTAACAGAGCAAGCGCTGCTGTTGTGCCCGGTGCACCTGCATGCTCCAGACCAATCTCCTCAAGGATCTCAGCAACACTGTCACCAATTGCAGGAGTAGGAGCCAGAGACAGATCCACGATACCGAACTTAACACCAAGGCGTCTGGAAGCCTCCTGTGCTACCAGCTGACCAACACGTGTTACCTTGAAGGCAGTACGCTTGATCATCTCACAAAGAGTTTCAAAATCCTTACCTCTTACCTGTTCCAGCGCAGTCTTAACAACGCCAGGTCCGCTGACACCAACATTAATGATAGTGTCTGCTTCTGTCACACCATGGAAAGCACCTGCCATAAACGGGTTATCATCCGGTGCATTACAGAATACAACCAGCTTCGCACATCCCAGGGAATCCTGATCTTTGGTAGCTTTCGCTGTTTCCAGAACGATCTCACCCATCAGCTTAACAGCATCCATATTGATACCTGTACGTGTAGATCCAACATTTACAGAACTGCAGACACGCTCTGTCTTCGCCATAGCCTGTGGGATAGATTCGATCAGAAGTCTCTCAGCAGGAGTCATTCCCTTGCTTACCAGTGCAGAATAACCGCCGATAAAGTTTACGCCTACCACCTTGGCAGCCTTATCCAGAGTTTCTGCAATAGTTACAAAATCTTCCTTTGTCTTACATGCAGCTCCGCCAATCAATGCAATCGGAGTTACGGAAATTCTTTTATTTACGATCGGAATTCCATATTCACCGGAAATAGCCTCACCTGTAGATACCAGATCCTTTGCACAGGTTGTGATCTTTTTATAGATTTTCTCATTTAAAACAGCAAGATCACTGTCAATACAGTCCAGAAGGCTGATACCCATAGTAATGGTACGCACATCCAGATTCTCCTGCTCGATCATTTTATTCGTCTCATTTACTTCAAAAATATTGATCATTTTGTTTTTCTCCCTTGTATGTTCTCTCAGCATTTTTCAGGCAATCTGATACAGGAAAGTCCCTCAGTGGCTTACCTGCTTAGATTTTCTCAGATTCTGTGCATTACATTGAAGATATCTTCATGCTGGCAGCGGATCACTACACCGATCTTATCTCCAAGGGCTTCCAGTTCTTTGGCAAGAACTCCGTTGTCTTTCTCACATTTGCCGGCATCTGTTACCATCATCATATTGAAATATCCCTGTACGATGGTCTGGGAGATATCAAGAATGTTTACATTATTGTCTGCAAGATAAGTACAAACCTTTGCAATAATTCCTACGGTATCGTTTCCTACTACTGTGATGATTGTCTTTTTCATAAGTTCTTTGTCCTTTCTACACTGTAATTACTTCTGATATGCAATCCCTCTGTGCCACCTGAATTCTGAAATCACGCGACTTATAAGGGTTGTCACCTAAGGTTACTTCTGAACAGACGGTTTCATATGCCAGTTCCTCATAATTATTTTCCCTGCTCAGATGTCCAAGGAAAATCCCTTTCATATTGTCATGCAGCAGCCTGCATAAAAGCCTGCCTGCATTCTCATTGGAAAGATGTCCCCTGTCTCCAAGGATTCTCTGTTTCAGATAATAGGGATATTTTCCAACCTGCAGCATACGGATGTCATGATTTGCTTCCAGAAGAAGCGCATCCAGATTCTGCAGATTACCGACTATGTACTCATTATATTTTCCAAGGTCTGTAGCAATCCCCACAGAATGCTCTCCACACTCTACCCGGTATCCTACGGGCTGTGCAGCATCATGAGGGATCGTAAAAGGATTCACTGTCAGATCATTAATCTCAAAAGGCTCATCTTCGTGTATCTCACGAAAAATCCCTTCCGGCATTTTTCCAAGATTCATGTGAGATAAAGCTTCCACAGTTCCTTCTGTCGCATAAACCGGTATCTGATGTTTCCTTGCGATCACGCCCAGACCTTTGATATGATCCGAATGTTCATGTGTAATCAAGATACCATCAATATCTTTTCCTGTCAATTCCAGAGAATTCAATCCCTGTTCTACTCTTTTTCCGCTGATGCCTACATCCACCAGAAGATGGGTATTATCTGAGCCCACATAAATACAGTTTCCGCTGCTTCCGCTGGCAATGCTACAAAGTCTCATATTTTCTGATTCCTTCCTCAATCTGCCGTCTGGTCTGTGCAAAATCTCCGTTATTTACCACAACATAGTCTGCATTTTCCCGAAAAAAAGTCTCCGGTGCCTGACTGGCAATGATACTGACTGATTTCTCTCTTGTATAACCGCGGTTCTCCATCAGTCTCCTGATACGGATCTCTTCATCCGTATGAATATACCATATCGTATCGCAAAACTCCTGATAATGATCTTCCAGAAGGAGTGCAGCTTCCACCACACATATTTTCTGTCCCTGCTGTTTCTTTACAGCTAACTGCTCTCTGATGTACTGTTTCACAGCAGGATGGATGATCTGGTTTAATTTCTCCAGAAGCTCTGGATGTGAAAATACTACATCCGAAACCTGTCTGCGGTCAATAGTTTTATCATTTTTTATGATTTGTCTTCCAAATAGTGCAATCACCGGTTCATAACAGGACTGCCCCGGCTCCATCACCAGATGCCCGATCTCATCTGCTTTCATCACATATGCCTGATACTTTTCTTCAAGAAAATCAAGCACTGTACTTTTTCCGGCACCCACTCCGCCGGTAATTCCTATTGTTATCATCATCACTTCGCCTCATACCAGTTATTACCCTGATGCATATCGACTTCCAGTTCTACGGAAAGCTTTGCGGCACCTTTCATCTCTTCCTCAAGAATAGCAGAAACCTGCGGGATTTCCTCTTTACAGGTCTCTATCAGAAGTTCATCGTGTACCTGAAGTACAAGACGGGATTTAAGATTCTCATCCTTTAATCGTCTGTACACACGGTTCATTGCAATTTTAATGATATCCGCCGCAGTTCCCTGTATTGGAGAATTCATGGCTACTCGCTCCCCAAAAGACCTCTGCATAAAATTACCGGATTTCAATTCCGGGATCGGCCTGCGTCTGCCAAACATGGTAGTCACATATCCTTTTTCTTTTCCCTCTTCCACCAGTCCGTCAAGAAATCCTTTGATCTTTGGATACGTTTCAAAATATCTTTCAATATATTCTGCTGCTTCTTTTCGTGTGATACTTAAATCCTGGCTGAGCCCAAAGGAACTGATCCCATAAACGATTCCAAAATTTACTGCCTTGGCATTTCTCCTCTGCAGATCTGTCACCTCATCAAAGGGCACATGGAATACCTCTGATGCTGTATGTCTGTGGATATCCTGGGCTTCTTTATATGCCTGGATCAGTTTCTCATCCCCTGACATATGCGCCAGAACGCGAAGCTCGATCTGGGAATAATCCGCATCCAGAAATACATATCCCTCTTCCGGAACAAATACCTTACGGATCAGTCTTCCAAGCTCCATTCTTACAGGGATATTCTGAAGATTCGGCTCTGTGCTGCTGATCCTTCCTGTTGCTGTAATTGTCTGGTTAAAAGTAGAATGAATCCTGCCGTCCTCTGCGATCTCACCAACAAGCCCGTCTGCATAAGTAGATTTCAGTTTCGCAAGCTGACGGTACTCCAGAATATCCTTTACAATGGGATACTCCGGTGCAAGCTTTTCCAGAATATCTGCCGCTGTGGAATAACCTGTCTTTGTTTTCTTTCCACCCTTAAGGCCAAGCTTTTCAAACAGGATCACTCCCATCTGTTTCGGAGAATTGATATTAAACTCTTCCCCTGCCTGCTGCCAGATCTGCTTCTCCAGTTCTCCAATACGTACACTTAGTTTCTCACCGTAGCTTTTCAGTTCTTCACTCTTCACGCTGATTCCCCATTTTTCCATGGAATCAAGAGTAAAGATCAGCGGAAGCTCAATCTGTGTATATACATTCCACATACCTGTATCACGCAGTGCTTCACACATGGGTTTCCGGCAGGCAAGTGCTGTATAGGCCATGTAGCAGGCCCATGCTGCAAGCCCCTCTGCACTCTCCTCCCATGCTTTTTCCACTGTTTTCTTTCCAAGAAGTTCCTCTCTTGCAGGCAGGATACGACCATTCAGATATTCCTTTGCCATATCATCGTAAGTATAGGAGGATTTCAGAGGATTCAGCAGATATGCAGCCACACCTGCATCAAATACAGCCATCGGATCATCAGATTTTATATGCTTGAGTAATGCCTTTACATCCAATGCACATACACATTTTTTATCATATTTCAGAGTACCGTCTGTATTGACATCAGATATCTCATTTTCCGGATCCTTCTTCACATCATCTGTATTAGATTTCATAATGTTCTCTGTGTTGGATTCAGATACTTTATGAAGGAGCCCTTCCAATTTTCCGCAGAGATAACCTTCTGTGATCATCCCTTCTACAGGAATATAATAAATTTCCTCTTCATTCAGCGCAAGTCCTGCACCAAATACCCTGCCATTCTCTGTAACCAGAGAAACACCCGCTGTCTTTCCTGCTTCCGCTTTCGCAAACAGCGCTTCACAGCCTGCCAGGTCTGCACATGTGAAAAACTCCTGTTCCAACGTATCTTCCTGTACTGCCGCAGAGTCAAAACGGTTAAGCAGATTCTTAAATTCCAGCTGTCTGCAGAGAAGGAAAGCTTCTTTTGTATAAAGATTTCCCAGTTTTGCCTTTTCATACGAAAACTCTATGGGACTGTCCGTACAAATCGTAGCCAGAGCCTTGCTCATCTGCGCCATATCATAATGTTCTCTCATTGATTCCCTGGCTCTGTTTGGCTTCAGCTCTTCCAGATGTTCATGAGCATTCTCAATACTTCCATACTCCACAATAATCTTTGTGGCAGTCTTCTCACCTACTCCCGGGATTCCCGGAATATTGTCAGCACTGTCACCCATCAGAGCCTTTAACTCAATGATCTGGGGAGGTGTCACCTGATATTTCTCGATCACCTGCTGTGCATGATAATCCTCTATGGTGGTCTTGCCCCTTACAGTCTTTGGCAAACGGATCATAACCTTATCTGTCGCAAGCTGAAGCAGATCTCTGTCACCGGAAAGGATTGTCGCATCCATTCCTGCCGCTTCGCTTTTCCTGGCCAGAGTTCCCAGAATATCATCCGCTTCGTAGCCTTCTTTTGTCACAACATTCACACCCATTGCAGTAAGCATTTCTTTGATCAGCGGTACCTGCTCTCTCAGTTCTTCAGGCATGGGTTTACGTGTTCCCTTGTATGCTTCAAACATCTTATGGCGGAAAGTCGGTGCCTTCAGGTCAAATGCCACTGTCAGATACTGAGGCTTCTCTTCCTCGATCGTCCGAAGAAGGATATTCAGGAAACCATATACTGCCCCTGTGTGTTTTCCTTCTGAATTTGTAAGATCCGGCAGACCATAAAAAGCTCTGTTCAGAATACTGTGTCCGTCAATCAGTAATATTTTTTCGCTCATAAAATCCTCCAGTGTCTTTATAGAATGTAATTTGTCTCCATCATTACAAAAATCAATATTGCCGCAATCGTAGCGATCAGAAGGCATATACTTACTCCAAACATCAGCCAACTGGCTTTCTTCTTGCGGATATATCTTCTGGATTTCCGGATATCCTGTTCCAGCAGTTTTTTGAAATCCAGAACCGAATCGCTGCTGTCATCATCAAGCTGCTGTGTTACCTCATGTACAATAAAATATGTTTCCAGTTCATCATAACAGGAAGAACAATTCTGTACATGATCGAGAAACTCTTCCAGTTCATTTAGTGGAAGATCATGTTTAATATAACTACTCACCATTCCTTCTGCAGTTCGGCAATCCATCTTCATTCCCTTCTTTCTTCCAAAAAACATCCAGGATGCTGCGTTCACTATTACGAATTATAACCGAACCGGAGTTAATTGGCAAGGAAAAGCAGCAGAAGCTCAAATCGCCTCTGCTGCTTTCATTGCTGTTCACTCAGTTTTCAGTGACATAACCAAATTTCCGGATTGCCTGTGGCAATGGACTTTTGGCTTGTATATCTTGAGAAAATATCACTTCTGCAAATTCACTTTCCCGGAAGATGTATCTGCATCAGCTTCTGTACTGTTTTCGGATTCTGCATTGTTCTCAGACTCTGTATTACTTTCAGATTCTGCCACTACAGTGGGAACCTGTACAGGTGCATTCAGGATCTTCATAAATTCCTCACCTGTAATTGTCTCATGCTCATACAGATATTTTGCAAGTTCATGGAGCTTTCCGATATTGTCCTGAAGGATTTTCAGTGCTTTCTGGTGTTCCATCCTGACAAGCTCCACAACCTTCTTATCCAGAAGAGTCTGTGTCTCAAAAGAACAGCTTAAGCTGGAGTCTCCGCCCAGATACTGATTTGTCACATTCTCCATGGCAACCATATCGAAGTCTTCACTCATACCATATCTGGAGATCATTGCTCTTGCAAGCTTAGTCGCCTGTTCGATATCATTGGATGCTCCGGTTGTAATAGAATGGAAGATCAGTTCCTCAGCGGCACGACCGCCTGTAAAGGTCGCTATCTTATTTGCAAGTTCTTCCTTTGTCATCAGATAATGATCTCCGTCATCCACCTGCATGGTATATCCGAGTGCTCCTGATGTACGCGGAATAATAGTGATCTTGTGGACCGGTGCAGATTCGGTCTGCTTTGCTGCAACCAGCGCATGTCCGATTTCATGATAAGCAACTATCAGTTTTTCTTTATTGGAAAGAACTCTGTTCTTCTTCTGATATCCTGCGATAACTACCTCGATACTCTCCTCAAAATCTGCCTGGGTGGCAAATTTTCTGCCGTCACGTACTGCACGAAGTGCTGCTTCATTGACAATATTTGCAAGTTCTGCACCGGAAGCTCCGGCTGCAGCTTTCGCAATCTCATCAAAACGTACGGAATCTGCGATCTTAATCTTCTTTGCATGGACTTTAAGGATTTCCTCACGTCCTTTTAAATCCGGAAGTTCAACAGGAATACGTCTGTCAAAACGTCCGGGACGAAGAAGTGCGGGATCAAGGGAATCCGGTCTGTTGGTTGCCGCAAGGATCACAACACCTTTGGAGCCGTCAAAACCATCCATCTCTGTAAGCAGCTGGTTCAGAGTCTGCTCGCGCTCATCATTGCCGCCTGTAAATCCGGCACCATCACGTTTCTTGCCAATTGTGTCGATCTCATCGATAAATACAATACATGGAGCTTTCTCATTCGCCTGTTTGAAAAGATCACGCACCTTGGCAGCGCCCATACCAACAAACATTTCCACGAATTCAGAACCGGAAATGGAGAAGAACGGAACTTCCGCTTCACCGGCTACCGCTTTTGCAAGAAGTGTTTTACCTGTACCCGGAGGGCCTACAAGAAGGGCTCCTTTCGGCATAGATGCACCGATTTCTCTGTATTTCTGCGGGTTATGAAGATAATCTACGATTTCTGTCAGAAGATCCTTGGCTTCGTCCTCTCCCGCTACATCTGAGAATTTGATTCCCGTAGATGATTTCACATATACTTTCGCATTACTCTTTCCAAATGACATTGCCCCACCGGGACCTCCGCCCATGGAACTCATCATCTTCTTGCTGAGCCACCTTCCAAGAAGGATAAAGATGGCAATTGGCAGTACATATCCTGCGATCAGACTGATCCAGATAGATGTCTGCTGTGGTGCTGCTGCACCGAACTTGACATTTGCATCATGCAAACGGTCTACAAGGTCAGGATCATTCATCTTGACAGTTCTGAAATAACCCTCCTGTCCGTCACTCTCTGCTACATAATAAATATAATCATCCTGAATTTCTACTGTCTTAACGTAATCCTTCTCTACTCCTGTCAGGAAAGTACTGTAATCAGTCGTCTGTACCTTTCGTCCCTCAATTGCAGGAAGTAACAGCACATTCAGAAGAATGATAATAACTGCCGCAATGATATAATATACATAAAGCGGTTTTCTGCCAGGCTTTTTATTATCAAGGTTCATTGGCTTTTCCTCCATTTCGTTTTGTTATGATGTACCATATCACTTATTCATCTCTTTTTCAAGAAAAGCGAGATAAATTTCATAAAGATTTTAGAATTATCTGAACTGTCCAATACTGTAAACAAAAAAAGCGAAAACCCTCACAAACAAAGGTTTCGCTTATATTTTACTGCCGGCAGTGGGACTTGAACCCACACGTGGTTGCCCACAACAGATTTTGAGTCTGCCTCGTCTGCCATTCCGACATGCCGGCATTGAAACGAGTATTATCATATCACGTTTTTGTCGAAATGGCAAGGGCATTTTTGAGTTTTTTTTAATATTTCACAAACCTCGTTTTAGAATACACATTGCTTGCCTTGATCAGTTTCTGATATCTGGCAAACAGCTTCTCAGGAAGTCTGATAGTTACGGTTTTGTTGACCGCAAAAGCTTTTTTTCCAACATAGTTCAATGCCGTACTGTTGATCCTGATCACTTTGACCGCCGGGCACTGGTAAAAAGCTCTGGCATCTATATGTCTGACACTGGCAGGAAGTATGAAATTTCGCAGTTTTGTACACTGTGCAAATGCGTTGCTGCCAATTCTTTTTACTCTGCTGCCAAATCTTATGTTCCGCAGATTCGGGCACTGGCTAAACGCATATTTTCCAATCGTTGTTACATTATTTCCAAAAATAACATCTGTAATTTCTTTGTTCCCGCTGAAGGCATTCTTGTCAATTGTAGTTACTTTATAAACTTTATCATCGATCACAACTGTAGCCGGAATCTGTATCACATTATATTCCGCAGCAAGACCTGTAACGCTTACTTCTCTTTCATTTAAAATCTTATAGCCAATTCCACCTATCAGGTACTTATAGCTTCCGCCCTGTTCAGTTAACGGAGCTGCATTGAACTGATATCTCACAGGTTGTACAATATCGTTTTTCTCCCATATACCTCCTGTATATTCTTCTCTCTGGAAAAAGATATATATATTGTATGCACGTTCCACCTTTGTATAAATACCCTTTGCAGAACCGATTTCCCATTTCCTGTGAATATCGCTTTCCTGCGGTTTGAGAGAAAGGCTCCAGTATAATGGTGTCCATCTGACATCTCCCTCAACAGGATTCATATTCTGTGTTCCGGCACCGGTCACATTAAATTTATAGTAAGTGTTGGGATAGAAAACCAGAGGTTTGTCAAGTCCTTCAACGACACTGTCATTTGCACTTACCCCTTTGCTTTCATCTGTATCTGTTGAAGTTTCCTCTCCGGCTGCCCAGATGAAATTCTGTGTATCTGCTCCATCCTGAAATTCCGCTGCACCGGTCGTACTGACCGGAACTGCTGCCAGAACACCTGCCAGCACCATAGCTGCTATTTTTTTCATTACTCTCTCCTCCTCTTTTTCAGCAGTATATAAAATATATACAATTGTTCAGTCCTTTCTTATAGCAATAGTGAACTGTTACTGTTCTGCTTACAATTTATATCTACATCTTGTATTTTACTTATTTTTCTGCTAAATGTCTACCTTGATTTTCTGCTAATCCTGTCGTATTTTTACTTCATCTGTATTCCACTTCTCATACGTGATATAATCCGCACCCATTTTCCTGAAAATGTCTACCATATCCTCATTCCGGCAAAGCCATACGGATATGCGGATTCCATTCTGATGAGCATTGTTGATATCATTCATACTGATATTTTTATACTCTGCACTTATGTCCAGATCATATTTCTTACACTGCTGTATCATAGAAGCATTCATGCGCACTGTACGGATCCACTGCATTTTTCCTGTAAATCCCATCTCACGCAGTTTACCAAGTGTTTCTATGCGAAAACAGATGAGTACCGGCTCTTTCTGTGATTCAGTCAGAAGCTGCATGAACAAATTCATGGCTTCTTCCGTACGGATTGACTTTATTTCAATCACCGGCGTCACAGAGTACTTATTGCAGCATGCAATATACTGTTCCAGTGTAGGAATAAGATTATCCGGATACTGCGAAGCATTTCTTCCATTTATAATCGGATACTGCTTTATCTCCTCATAAGTCATCTCTGAAATAAGCCTGTCCTCCCCGCACATCCGCAGCAAAGAATCATCATGAGAGACAACCAGAACTCCATCTGCGGTCTCTCTCACATCTGTCTCCACAAACTCCGCCCCATTGCGTCCTGCCATCTCAAAGGCAGGCACGGAATTCTCAGGTGCTTCTGTCTGTTCACCTCTGTGCAAAATATAATGAGTAACTCCATCCAGGGGTTTCCGGAACTTTTCCTCATCTTCCGGTGCAGGTGTGATTTTCGGAGTTGGCGTGACCGTTACCGTCGGCTCCGGGGTCACAGATGGTGCTGGTTCATCCGGCGTCAGTGTAGGCGTAATTTCCGGAGTTTCTGACGCTGCCGGCAGGACGATCACTTCTATCTCTGATACATACCTGTCAGTACCATAAGAAACACTGGTGATTTTGACATTTCCCGTCTTTTTTGCAGTAACTTTTCCTTTCTTTGATACAGTTGCCACCGTTTTATCAGAAGAAGTATAAGTCAGCCTTTTTCCATACTTCTGCGGCTCCAGAATAATTGTCTTTCCTGCCGTTACTTTCACCTGTTTTTTGTATTTCTTAAAAAGAACTGTTTCCGTTTTATTATAGACAAAAACCTCGCAGTTTACTTTCAGTCCACTCATCTGTGCTGTGATCGTTGCCTGTCCGGGCTTTAAACCATATATCCTGCCATTTATAACCTTTACACATTTTGAGTTACTGCTGGTCCATTTAAACTTCTTTGGACTCACTTTTGTATCATGATTCAGGATCTTTACTGTATAAGTGGCACCGGTCTTTACAACCACCTCAGATTTATGCACTCGATATTCGTCTGCTGCATAAGTATTATCTGCCACATATATTATACTGATAAAACCTGTAATTATAAGCACAATAGCAAATATGGCAGACCTTACAGTCTGCATGCCTGTTCTTTTGTCTCTGTATTCTTTTTTCTTATCTCCCATTATTCTATCTCTCATCTCTCATATGCCATTCCTGATCTGCTGCTTTTATTTCCGGTATGTTCTTAAACACTTCACAATCCTGATCACATTCGTCTCTGATGCAGGGACAGACCATCTTTACTTTTTTAAAATGTCCGGGAACACCCTCATATTGTACACTCCACAGACCATTGTAATGCAGTTGTTTACACATTCCTGTTTCATATTCATATTTAATCATACGTCTACCTCCGAACAGACAAAATTTTTACAGTACATTCTTCTGAAATCACTGTTTCTCCATGCAAAACGAAAGGCACTAACCTTCCAGCATCATGCACAGATCAGTACCTTTCTTTTTGTGTGTTTTTATGTCATATCTACCCCGGCAATACCACAGGACAGTAAATCACAGAATAATCACAACATTATTCCATATCTTCCAGTAATTTCTCATAAATCGGGAAGCAGTCAAATGTTGCGAAATAATCCTTCGGTGTCTCGGCACGGCGGATCATCTCGAAACTTCCATCTTCATGGAGAAGGATCTCAGAAGATTTCAGTTTACCATTGTAGTTATATCCCATGGCAAAACCATGAGCTCCTGTATCATGGATCACAAGAAGATCTCCCATATCTACCTTCGGAAGATAACGGTCAATTGCAAATTTATCATTGTTTTCGCAGAGAGAACCTGTCACATCATACATATGATCACATGGCTGGTCTTCTTTTCCCATAACAGTGATATGATGGTATGCGCCATACATTGCCGGACGCATCAGGTTTACTGCACACGCATCCACACCAATATATTCTTTATGGGTATGTTTCTCATGGATTGCCTTAGTTACCAGGCAGCCATACGGTCCCATCATGAAACGTCCCATCTCTGTATAAATTGCAACATCGCCCATTCCTGCCGGAACAAGTACTTCTTCGTATACTTTGCGGACACCTTCACCGATCTCTCTGATATCATTCGGAGTCTGATCTGGTTTGTAAGCGATTCCCACACCACCGGAAAGGTTAATAAACTTCACATGAGCGCCTGTCTCTTTCTGAAGTTTCACTGCCATTTCAAACATCTCTTTCGCCAGCATCGGATAATACTCATTTGTCACAGTATTGCTTGCAAGGAATGCATGGATACCGAATTCCTCAGCACCTTTTTCCTTCAGGATCTTGAATGCTTCAAAAATCTGCTCTGTTGTCATACCATATTTGGCATCTCCGGGGTTGTCCATAATATCGTTGCTGATCTTAAACACTCCGCCCGGATTATAACGGCAGCTGATCACCTTCGGAATATATCCTACGGCTCTTTCTACGCTCTCGATATGTGTGATATCATCAAGATTGATGATCCCGCCGATTTCATTTGCATATTTGAATTCTTCTTCCGGTGTATCATTGGAAGAAAACATGATATCTCCCTCTTTGCATCCGATTGCTTTGGACATCATCAGCTCTGTCATGGAAGAACAGTCACAGCCACAGCCATACTCCTGAAGGATCTGGATCAGAAATGGATTTGGAGTTGCCTTCACAGCAAAGAATTCTTTGAAGCCCTTATTCCATGCAAATGCTTCTTTCACTGCCTTTGCATTCTCGCGGATACCTTTTTCATCATAAAGATGGAAAGGTGTAGGAAACTGCGCGGTGATTTCCTGAAGTTTATCCAGGGTGACAAATGGTACTTTTTTCATAATAATCTTTTCTCCTCTTACTTCTTGTGTATATGTGTATATAAATGATCCTGACAGTACTCGTAGTTTCCGTTACATTTAGAACAGAAACGGAATTCCAGATTCGGATCATCTTTCTCTGTACGGCCACAGACTGCACATTTGTGCTTCGTCACTTCCCCTGACTTGCTACCACCCGGGAAGGGAACGGTCTTACTTTCTCCCATTGCTCTCTTAAACTGGTTTCTGCGATGGATTTCCTTCGGATTGTATCGGTTAAGATTTCTTGTACCAAGGAAGAAAATGATAAAGTTCAGTAAGGATGCGATGATTGGCAGTGCCATAAACCATGCTCCTCCTATAAAATATCTGGCAATATCATATACCACAAGAGCAGCATATACAATCGCCATCCACTTCATCTTGATCGGGATTACAAAGTACAGTAAAACCTTCATATCCGGATATGTCAGCGCATATGCCAGAAAAATAGATAAACTGATATAATACGTTGAAAACTGTGATCCATTCAGATAAGCATCTAACACTCCACCTGTGATAAAATACAAAATAAACGCAGAAATTACTGTAAAAATCATTCCAGATAAAATATATACAGTAAATCTGAATGATCCCCATGTACGTTCCAGCGATGCACTGATCGGATAATAAAAGAACAATATCGCAATCACAAACCATAAAGCAGATGACGTACTCGGCGGATAAATAATCCATGTAACAAGTCTCCATATCTGACCATGCAGGATTTTAGAGACATTCAAACTCAACATGGAAAGAGCCCCTGGATTAATATACATCAGTGCATATCCCAGTACATAGCTTACAATAATATAGATCGTAAGATTCTCAATCCCGCGATTTCCAAATTTTCGTTCCAGTTTGTCAATAAATTTCATAGATCTCCTTTTCTTACAAAATGCTATTCGTTCTTTCGTTACAGCAGATATCCACAATCTGCTTTCTCTGCGTAATTATGCACCGAATAACTGCCTCTCAGTTCAGACACAAAATCAGAAAAACTTCTTCTTGGAAAGAAATATCGCTGCAATAATACTTGCCACTACAGAAAGGATGATAACGATAAGAAATCCCCATGGTGTCCTGGAAAACGGCATTCCTGCAGCACTCAGGTTCATACCATACGCACTGAAAACAATAGTCGGAATACTCATAACAATGGTAATAACAGCCAGAACCTTCATGACAATGTTCAGGTTATTGGAAATAACTGACGCAAAAGTTCCCATCATACTGCTGAGGATACCACTGTAAATATTAGCCATCTCGATGGCCTGCTTGTTCTCAATGATAACATCCTCCAGAAGCTCTGTATCCTCCGGATATTTCTTGATACTCTCCACCTTCAGAAGTTTCTCCAGAACCATCTCATTGGAACGCAGAGATGTGGTAAAGTATACCAGTGATTTCTCCAGTTCCAGAAGTTCCATCAATTCCTGATTTCTTGTAGACAGATGAAGTTTCTCCTCAATCTGCTCGCTCTTCTTATCTATAATACGCAGATATCTCAGATACATGCTGGCATTACGGTACAAAATCTGCAGAATAAATCTGGTTTTCATATAGGTAAAAAAGTTTCTTACCCTGCCTTCCATAAATCTTGTCAGAACCTGTGTGTCTTCCAGGCATACAGTAAAGATCATCTTCTGAGTCACGATAATACCAAGAGGAATGGTCACATACCAGTCCTTCTCGTTACGTTCTTCAATCGCAGGTACATCTGCAAGGATAAGGGTATAATTGTCCTCCACTTCTATACGGGAACGCTCTTCCTCATCCAAAGGTGCGCGCAAATCGTCCACCTCTATCCCAAACTGCTCGGAAATTTCAAAAATTTCTGTTGCCGTAGGATTCGTCAGTGCAATCCAACAGCCCTCCTGTGGTTCCTGTATTTCATGGATAGCGCCATCGATTGTCTTAAAAATCCTTACCACGATCCACACTTCCCTTCTTTTTCTCGATTTCCCCTCAATAGATTGTTACTGTTTACTCTGTTCTCAGTAACAATAAATCTGCAACTATTCAGAGCTTCTGCAAGAGATTACTGAACAGTTACGTTTACTCTTTATTTTCACAAAGACTCAAACATCATTATAATTTGAACATGAATTTTTGTCAATTCCAATGCTTTCGGTTTACAAAACTTTTACACTTCGCTATAATAAAGTAGTATTTATTTATAAAAGTCCCGTAAGGTGGGGCGTACAGATTGTGGGAATGATTTTCCAAACACGCTCTAACTACGGCAACTGAATTCAGGTGAAATATCCCGCAAAGTGGGGCGTGCAGATTGTGGGAATGATTTTCCAGACACGCTCTAATACAATAACAGGAAAGGATACAAATCATATGAGCCAGTCATCATTTGGAAATAAATTTAAGGTAACCACCTGGGGAGAATCCCACGGAAAAGCTCTCGGAGCTGTGATAGACGGATGCCCGGCAGGCCTTCCTCTCTGTGAAGAGGACATTCAGAAATTCCTCGACAGAAGAAAACCCGGACAGAGCAGATACACCACCGCCCGTAAAGAGGGAGATCTGGTAGAAATCCTCTCAGGTGTCTTTGAAGGCAAAACCACCGGAACTCCAATTTCTCTGATGGTAAGAAATACAGATCAGCGCTCCAGAGACTACGGAAATATCGCATACTCCTATCGTCCCGGACATGCAGATTATACTTTTGACCAAAAATACGGATTCCGCGACTACAGAGGCGGCGGACGTTCTTCAGGGCGGGAAACCATCGGAAGAGTTGCAGCAGGTGCCATTGCTTCTAAAATATTAGGAGAACTTGGCATTTCAATCTGCACCTATACCAGATCTATCGGACCTGTTGAAATTACTTCTTTTAATAAAGAAGAAATCCATCAGAATGCATTTTATATGCCGGACGCACAGGCAGCAGTGAAGGCCGGTGAATATCTGGAAGAATGTATGAAGAATCAGGACAGTGCAGGCGGCGTGATCGAATGTCGTATCACCGGAACACCTGCCGGACTTGGCGAGCCTGTCTTTGACAAGCTCAGTGCTCTTCTTGCCCATGCCCTGATGTCCATCGGTGCAGTCAAGGCTGTTGAAATCGGTGACGGCATTGCAGTGACTTCCTCAAACGGTTCCACTGACAATGATGGATTCACAGTCAAAGACGGTGAAATCATCAAAACCTCCAACCACGCAGGCGGAATCATGGGAGGAATCAGTGACGGCAGTGAAATCATACTTCGTGCCCATATCAAGCCAACCCCATCCATCAGCCAGCCGCAGCAGACCGTAACCAAAGATAAAGAACCTCTTTCTCTGGAAATCCATGGCCGACATGATCCGGTCATTGTCCCAAGAGCAGTGGTTGTGGTAGAATCTATGGCAGCAATCACACTGGCGGATGCGCTCTTTGTCAATATGAGTTCCCAGATGGATAAGGTTCGGGATTTTTATCGGAAATAATTCCAATTAATCCACGCAAAAATACCTTCACTTGAATCCTGAGCTGATCTCAGTTTCAAATGAAGGTATTTTATTATCTGCCTATATTGCTGATTCTATGTAACGAATCTGTTATTCTTCCGGAACCGGCCAGATTCTGATACAGTTTGGCTCTGTAATCTTAATCGGCTTGCCGTTCATCACAATAATATTCTTCTCATAATCCACTGTAAAAGTAGTCAGTGTATTACTTGCATGATTAGCCAGCACCAGATGCTTATCATCCGGTAAAAGCACCAGATCTTTCGGATATTCACCACTGATCGGAAGTGTAAACTTCCTTGTCAGCATACCAGTCTCCTCATCACGCTCAAACATGGAAACTGTATCCTCACCTGCTGTTGTACAGAAAAGATGCTTGCCATCATTTGCAAGAGAAAGACCGGACGCTGCATTATGTGTATCATGAACATCCTTCTTCGCACTTGTCTCAATCGTCTGGATCAGTTCAAACGCCGGAACCTTACCGCTTCCATCATATTTGTAAGCCCTGATCTCATTACTGAGTTCAAAGAGAATATAAGCAAACTTACCATCATCGCTAAAACGAATGATACGCGGGCCGCTCTCTCTCGGACATCTCAGGATGTCTACCAGTTCCAGCTTATTGCGCAATTTGTTGACACGGTAAATCTTCACCTGATCAATTCCGTTATCTACTGCACAGAGATATTTATTATCCGGAGTCGGACGAACACAGTTCACATGGGGACGGAAGTTACGCTCTGCAACACTTCCGAGTCCTGTATGGAATACGCCATCCATCAGGCTTCCAAGTCTGCCGTCCTTATGAGTATGTACAACAGTCACCTTACCGTCATGATATCCGGCAACATAAAGATACTTACCGTCAACATCTGTAGAAAGGAAACAGCCTCTCATTCCATCAATATTTACACTGTTGATACGTGACAGATCACCGTTTTTATCACGTTTAAATACTGCAACACCCTCATCCTCGATAGAATAAAGATACTTGCCATTCTTTGAAACAGCCATATGGGATGCATTACTTACTTCAACACTGCTGCGTTCTGTAAGAGTGCCATTCTCAACATCAACATCATAAACATGGATTCCCTGTCTGGAAGAGCCATGTGTATAAGAGCCCACATAAGCTACATATTTCTTTTCACTCATAATGCTTTTTTCCTCCTGCTGTCCTGAAGTTTATTTATCATCGCTCACTCTGTTCCCGTCTGCTGTCAGCGAGCAATAATATTTTCGTCCCGATATTGCCGGACGATGTCATACGATAAGGTGATTATAGCACATTTTCCTAATCAGAACAAGATTACGGAACTCAGTTTTATGTATTTTTTCCAGTTCATGGGTTACTGTCGTTACTGTTCACATACAAGCCAAAATTCTATACCGGATAAGCGCTCTGCTGTTTATTTGGTAAAATAATTTCTGACAGCTTCCAGTGTCTGGTCTATGATCTCATCTGTATGGGCAACAGATAAAAACATTGCCTCAAACTGTGACGGAGCCATATGGATTCCCTGCGCAAGCATTCCCTTGAAATATTCAGAGAAAGCTTTTGTATCCGAGGATTTGGCTGAGGTATAATCCACAACCTCCTGCTCTGTAAAGAACAGGCTTCCCAGGGAAGATACGTGATTGATATGGTAAGGCAGATTTTTCTCTGCCAGGATTTTCTCCATACCGCCATAGAGACGTTTTCCCTTTTCCTCCAGATCTTTATAAATTCCCTGGTGTTCATAGAGATATTTTAACTGTGTCAGTCCTGCTGCCATTGCAATAGGATTTCCGCTTAAGGTACCGGCCTGGTAAACCTTTCCCACAGGGGAAACCAGTTCCATGATCTCTCTGCGTCCGCCGTATGCGCCTACCGGCATACCTGCACCGATGATTTTACCATAGGTGACCAGATCAGGGGTCACGCCAAAATATTCTGCAGCACCGCCAAAAGCCAGACGGAAACCAGTGATAACCTCGTCAAAGATCAGAAGGGCACCGTACTCATCGCAGAGCTTTCTCAGACCTTCCAGGAACCCCTTTTTCGGAGGAACCACACCCATATTGGCGCCTACAGCTTCCACGATAACAGCAGCAGTCTGTCCGTCAGCCTGCTCCATCAGTGCACGTACACTGTCCAGATCATTATAAACAGCAGTCATGGTATCCTCTGTGCATCCCTTAGGCACACCGGCACTGTCCGGAACACCGCTTGTCATCACACCGGAGCCTGCGCTTACCAGCATGGCATCACTGTGTCCATGATAGCATCCTGCAAATTTAATAATCTTATTCTTTCCTGTAAATCCTCTGGCAACACGGACTGCACTCATAACAGCCTCTGTACCGGAATTTACCATACGCACCATATCCACATGTGGAATATGGTCACAGATGAACTCAGCCATCTCCACTTCGATTGCAGTTGCACATCCGAAGCTGAGGCCCTTTTCACATGCCTTCAATACACTTTCTTTTACTTCCGGGAAATTATGTCCCAGGATCATAGGTCCCCAGGAATCGATATAATCCACATATTCTTTTCCATCAACATCATAAATATGGCATCCGTCTGCGCGGTCGATAAATCTCGGTGCAATACCGATGGCACCGTAGGCACGTACAGGACTGTTTACTCCTCCCGGAATCACCTTTACTGCTCTGTCAAATAATTCTTCTGATAAACCCATCAGCCGATTCTCCCTTCATCCATGCATTTTGCAAGTTCTTTTGCATAATAAGTAAGATAGATCTGGGCACCTGCACGGTATGCACTGACTGCCATCTCACACATAATACGTTCTTCATCGATCCAGCCCATCTTTGCAGCTGCTTTCACCATTGCATATTCACCGCTTACACTGTATGCTGCAACCGGCACATTTACAGCCTTTGATACCTCAGAGACCATATCCAGATAAGACATGGCAGGTTTTACCATAATGATATCTGCGCCCTCTTCCACATCTGTAAGCGCTTCCTTCATTCCCTCTCTTCTGTTGTGGAAATCCATCTGGTAACTCTTTCTGTCACCAAAGGACGGTGCAGAACCTGCAGCATCACGGAATGGTCCATAGAAAGCAGATGCATATTTTACTGCATAGGACATGATCGGCGCTCCATAATGTCCGTTCGCATCAAGAGCCTCACGGATAGCACGTACACGTCCGTCCATCATATCAGAGGGAGCTACCATATCTGCGCCTGCCTCTACATGGGAAACAGCTGTCTTAGCCAGTAATTCCAGTGTTGCATCATTATTTACATCATGACCGCAGAGCACTCCGCAGTGTCCGTGTGAAGTGTACTCACACATACATACATCTGTGATATAGTACATGTCCGGGAACTGTTTCTTTGCTTCTCTCAGGGCCTTCTGTACGATTCCGTTGGGGTCGTACGCACCGCTTCCCACCTCATCCTTATGATCCGGGATACCGAACAGCATAATGCTGTTTACTCCTGCATTCTGCAGACGTTCCAGTTCAAAAGGAAGACGGTCTACACTGTAGCGGAACTGTCCTTCCATAGAAGGGATCTCTTCTTCGATTCCTGTTCCCTCTTTTACAAATAAGGGATAGATAAGGGAAGACTTGTCCATTCTTGTCTCTCTTACCATTTTTCTTAAATTTTCACTGCCTCTTAATCTTCTTGGTCTCTGAATTAAATCCATGTCTTTTTGCTCCTTTTATCAACAATTCTCATAACTGTTCCATTTTTTGCAGAATAGTTATCAGTTTTCCTGTTTCATCTCTTCCACAAGCTCTATGAGACTTTCGATGGTAGCCTTCTTTGCCATGCAGGTCTGCATACCATAAGCATCTGCTGCAGCTTTGGTCTGTTTTCCGATACAGGCAGCTTTTACCTTCGTATAGTCCAGTCCCTTTGTGCCTTCCACAAAGCCCTTTACAGTGGATGCACTGGTAAATACTACACAGTCCACACTTCCTGTCTCCAGCTCTTTCTTCTCATCGATCAGCCTGCTCTTCTCATAACGTGTAGTGTAGGTTGCAATATCATCCACCTGTGCCCCTGTCTGCTCCAGCAATTCTGTCAGCTTTTTATTTCCGGCTTCGGCTCTTGGGATCAGGATTTTCTCATTTCCCTGAAGTTCTTTTGCAAGCTCTGCTCCAAGAGTATCTCCGTCATACACATCTGGCACAAAATCAGCCAGCAGGTGATGCTCTTTCAGCTTTTTCTTCGTTCCTTCACCGATCACTGCGATCTTCGCCTGTCCCAGGCTGCGCACATCCATCTCTTTTCTGTCCATCTCGTCAAAAAAGATCTCCACACCTGCAGGGCTTGTAAAAATGATCCACTGATAAGTATCCAGTTTCTCAAATGCCTCATACAGTCTGCGATTATCCTCAACAGGTACTGTACAGATAGACGGCAGCTCCAGAACCTCGGCACCTTTCTGGCGGAGAAGATCTGCTGTCTTTGAAATATGCTGTCTTGGTCTTGTGACCAGAACCTTCCAGCCTGCCAGAGGAAGCTTCTCATACCAGGCAAATTTGTCAGCCAGAGAACATACCTTTCCCACAACAATAATGGCAGGTGTCTCTATCCCCTGTCTGTCCACCTCTTCCTTAAGTGTACCTACAGTAGCAACCACCCGCTTCTGTCCTGCTGTTGTTCCTTTCTGAAGAACTGCTGCCGGCATATCCGGATCCATGCCGCCTGCAAGAAGACCTTTGCAGATATCCTCCAGTGCTGCAATTCCCATGAGAAATACCAATGTTCCCTTTGTCTGAGTCAGTGCTTTAAAATCTATATCATACTCCTGCCCTGCACGTTTGTGTCCTGTAATAATATGTAAGGACGAACAGAAATCCCTGTGTGTCACAGGAATCCCATTATAAGCAGGAACAGAGATGGGAGATGTCACTCCGGGCACGATCTCATAAGGGATTCCATTCTCAGAAAGAAGTTCCAGTTCCTCCCCGCCTCTTCCAAAGAGAAAGGGATCTCCACCTTTAAGCCTTACCACTTTATTTCCTTTTTCAGCTTCTTCCAGAAGAACCTTATTAATATCCTCCTGCACCATTGTATGGTGATTTGCTCTTTTACCTACATTAATCAGTCTGGCATGCTCCGGGATCTTTGCCAGAACCCCTTCGCCTACCAGACTGTCATATACTACCACATCTGCCTGCTGCAGAACCGCTGCGCCCTTTAATGTAAAAAGCCCGATATCACCCGGTCCCGCACCAACCAGCCAAACCTTGCCAGCTGCCATGTTTCTTCTCCTTTATGGTCACAAGAATTTTTTTCTATAAATTTTGTATCCTGAAATTTCGTATTCTGAAATTTGTATCCTATAGCAATTTCAGTTCAGTTTCAACGAATCAGATAAATATTTTATTACTTTCCCTCACAGTCAGATTTCAATTGCTTTGCAAGATCTGTTCCAAGCTTCTCTCCATCCTCTGCTGCACCTCTGATCTGACCTGTAAGCCACTTTCCTGTAGCTTCACTGTAATATAAACCGCGGATAAAGATCTCATCTCCGTCCACCTCTGCAAATGCAGCTACAGGCGAAGAACATCCTCCGTCCAGATATTTTACATATGCGCGCTCTGCAGTTCCTGCAATCCAGGCATCCCTGTCACAGTATCCGTCCAGATACCCATAATCCTCACCTTTGCGTCCCTGCACGGCCAGGATTCCCTGACCTGCTGAAGGAATCATCTCATCCGGTGTAAAATATCTGCTGATCCTGCTTTCCAGCCCCAGTCGTTTCAGACCTGCCGCTGCCAGGATCAGCCCGGAATACTCTCCTTCATCCAGCTTGCGAAGCCTTGTCTGCAGATTTCCACGGATACTCTTTACCTCCATCTCAGGATACAGCTTCTCTAACTGAAGAGTTCTCCTTAAGCTGGAACATCCCAGAGGTTTATCCGGATCCAGCTCCGCCACTCCCTCAGGAAGCACCAGTACATCTCTTGGATCCTCACGCTTTGAAAAGGCCAGAAGCGGAAGCTCTTTTGGAACCTCCATAGGCATATCCTTAAGACTGTGCACAGACAGATTGCTTTTACCATCCAGCAATGCCCTGTCCAGTTCTTTTACAAACAGTCCTTTTCCGCCCACCTTATCCAAGGTACGATCCAGAATAATATCTCCTGTCGTTTTCATAGTCAGGATATTTACTGTTATTTCAGAGCCGGCATTTTCTTCACGGTTTTTCTGTTCTATGTAGCTTTTTACCATCTCACTCTGGAGAACTGCCAGCTTACTCTCTCTACTTCCAATGATCACCTCAGTCATCATTTTCCTCCTCATTATCATCTTCCTGCGCAACTCTCTCCAGGGCATTCTGAATCTCTTCTCTTATCCTGCGCGCTTTTTTATGGTCCAGACCACTGGCTGTAATTCCCACCACCAGTCCCTCTTCCATATAAATTCCCGGGAAATAAAAATCGCACTGCTCCCTGTCACTGGCTACATTAACATAAACGCCTTCCTGCCTGCAGATCCTGTGGATCTCATCATTTAGCTTTCTGTCATTGGTAGCTGCGATCACCATATATGCCATCGCAAAGTCTGTACGCTTCACCGGACGTGTGATCAGCTCTACATAGCCGGCTTTGCCAAGCTCCATCATCTCCATGGTGACCTTCGGAGCAATGACTCTGATATTTCTGGTGAATGATAAAAGGGTTTTCACTCGACGGGTTGCAATGTTTCCGCCGCCTACAACCACGATATTCTTATCTGATAAGTCTATAAACATTGGAAAATACGGCTTATTCTTCATATATTTTCTCCAGTCCTGCCACACACTCAAGGAAAATCTCCTGATTCAGACTGTCACGCAGACCAAAGATCAGTTTATTTACTACTTTTCCTGCTGCCGTATCCACTGCATGGACCAGATTCTGCCTGTCATCCTCTTCCATAGGTGTTTTCTTTAATATCTTTGCAATCCTTAAATTCAGGTCATTGACTGCCTCATCTTTAATATCCTGAATTCTTGGGATCAGGTCTCTTCCATCCAGCCATTGGAAAAATTCATCCATCTGCTCTCTTACGATCGCGCCTGCTGCCTCCAGATTTTCCTGAAGTTCTGCAGGAACTTCCTCTATACGGAAGCTGTCCATGTCATAAAGTGTGACCCCCTGAAGCTTTCCAACAGATGGCTCTATATCTCTGGGAACTGCCAGATCGATCAGAATCAAGTCATCCTTTGTCCGGATTCCCTGGAATAATTCTTCTCTTAATGTGAAATTCGGGCTTGCAGTTGCACTCACTACAAGATCACACTGCGGCACATACTCCATTCTGTCACCGTAATTAATGCGCTTACAGCCCAGCGGAATATTCACAACTCCGCTTCTGTACTGACGAATGGTCACTGTCACATCTGCACCTGCCTCCTGCAAAGCCTGAGCAGCCACCTTACCCATCTCACCGTTACCGATAACCATACAGGTCTTCTCCCTGAGAGAATACCCTTTCTCTGCCAGAAATCCGATGGCCTGATGGATCACTGACGGATTTCCATGGGAAAAAGGAACCTCTGTCTTAATTCTCTTTCCTGCTGTGGCAGCCATTCTGAACAGAACCTCCAAAACACCATCTGCCGCAAAATTCTCTCTTGCCAGATTCAGGGCATCCTTCACCTGTGTAAGGATCTGATCCTCCCCTATGATCTGTGATTTCAGACCACTGGTAAGATAAAAAAGATGCTCAACTGCCTCCTGATCCTTACGCTCTACAAAATATTGTCTGTAAGAATCCTCAGTAATTCCCTTTATCCTGCAGAGACAGTCATAAAGACAGACATCTACCTCATCATCCACACTTGCCCAGACCTCCAGGCGGTTACAGGTGGACAGGATCACGCATCCATATATTCCATTTTGATTCTTTATTTTTTCCATTGCTTCACCGGCATTTTTCTTTGTAAATGCAAATTTCGCACGAATATCCACCGGTGCCATATTATGGTCAATTCCAATCATGGAAATACTCATAACTCTAACTCTCCTTCGTATTTCGCCATTCCTCAGCCATTTCATATCAAATCAAATATCCCACTGGCAACAGGGTATTTGATTTGATATGAAATCCGGACAGCTAAAAAGCACTGTCAGAAATATCATAATCATTTCCTGTTAAGATGTCAATTGTAAACACGGAAAAAACTCAGCATTAGAGTAAAGGATGTTACTGTTCACATACCACTATCCCGAGACATACAAGCCAAAATTCCATTGCCGCAGGCAATCTGGAATGAATTTTGGCTAAGTTACTGTGAACGGAGTGAACAGTAACTAAAGGATAACGTGACAAGACCTCATTACCGTTCGTTCTGCATCCGGTAATGAGGTCTGAATATTCTGTGTTCACTGTTTGTCTATTCTCATCAGCACTTTACATTTCTTTCTGTAACAGGCGATTCCATATTTTATGATTGTATGAATTCCTTCCTGCTCTAACGCCTCAGTATATCTGATATCTATAATCTGCTGAAGTGCTTTTTCGCACTCTCCCTGAAGATTTCCGTCATCTGCATATTTTACTTCGATCACAATTCCCACATCTTCATCTTCTATACGGATCAGAATATCCCCGAATCCGTCTCCTGATTCCCGATTTGACATTACTGACCAGTTCTCTTTGAATCCCAGAATACCAAGCAGCAATCCATGATAAAAATTTTCTTTTGTTGGTTTCTGCGCAAAGGTATCTCTTATGCTGATCGTTTTTTTCATATATTCTGTAAAAATCAGCTCTACTTTTTCCGGATTTTGGTTCAGCAGTGCATCACACAAATCGCTGACTGTTTTTCCATCGTCCTTTACATTTTCTTTGAACATTTTCAGAATATGGTTGGTGATAATATTTCGGATCTCTCTGTTGGGAATAACCAGATTATATCTGTTACCACTGGGTTCCCCTCTCTGTGTCAGATATCCGGTCATAAAAAGTGTGCTCCACAGATTGTCTATGGAAGAATATAATTCCTTATAGGTAAGCTCAGAATTAATTTCTTTCTGGACAATCCCTCCATTTACCAGCTGTTCCAGCTCCATTCTGGTCAGCTTCTGTGGTTTTCCCACACTGTCAATGAAATGACTTATCACACTGTTTCCACTTGTATTCGCCCAGTAATTCTTCGGTTCCAGCCCGGGATCTGCCAGATGATCGCTGCAGAAATTGATCACATCCCATGGACAATAAACATCCACATTTCCAAACCGGTAGCCGTCATACCACTCTTTCACTGTCTCATAATATTTTTCCTGTCCATAATACCGGAGGAGTTCTCTTACTTCCGCATCTGTAAATCCAAATGTTTCATCAAAACTCTTATCTGTAATGGAATAAACCTTAAAGTTGTTAAAACCTGTAAAAATGCTTTCTTTTGCAATCCGCAGGCATCCTGTCAGCACTGCGAATTTCAGACTGTTGTTGGTTTTTAATGCGTTCTCAAATAAATTACGGATCAGCAATACCATTTCATTATAATAGCCATTTTCATTTGCCTTTGCCAGAGGTACGTCATATTCATCAATCAGAACAATTACTTTTCTGCCATAATGCTTTTCCAGCAATTCTGTCAGCTCACGGATACTGTACACCAGAGAATCGTTTGTCATTTCTTTTTTCTTTAACTGTGTCAATAATTCGTGATCTGTCTCATCAAGCTCTGCGCTGTCTGAAAGTACGGATAGCCTGCGGGCTTCTTCATTGATTGTTTTTATAAGAAATCTGCGGGCTTCCTCATATGTGGCACCATTGATTCCCTTCAGACTGACAGAAACCACCGGAAATTTCCCCTGATATTCCTCACATAATTCCTGATTATCTGAAATCCTCAGCCCATCAAACAAAGTCTTATCTTTTCCAATCTCAAAAAAACTCTGGAGCATACTCATATTCAGGGATTTTCCAAAGCGTCTCGGACGGGTAAACAGGTTTACTTCACCCCATCTTGTAAGCAACTGTTCAATCAGTCGTGTCTTATCTATATAATAGAAATCTTCCTGCCGCAATTTTTCGAAATTCTCAATTCCAATTGGAAGTTTTTTTAATCCTGCCATCTTATATCCCCTTCCATTTATAAAGCATACCTTCTTATTGTTATCCGTCTTATTACTTTTCATAATAGCATGAATCCTACTGTAATTCCAGAAAATAATGTAACCTGTTACTATCGCAAGTGACAGTGGCAAACGGAGTAAAATATGCAATAATATGATTGAGATACTTGCAGAAAATATTAACAGAAATGGAAGGTGATGAAATTTATGAAGATATTGAAGAAAGCAGGAGGGGTTCTCCTTGTAATAATCGGAATATTCTTTTTTATATCTGCTTTAAAGATGATCTTTGTGGATAACCCCAAAACAAAAGCAGCTCTGAAAGACGCAGTTTACGTTGATGCAGCAGATACGATCGACCCGGAAAACGATGGAAAGACAGTCATTGTATGCGGCACATTTGAGCTGACTGAACCGGCACATGATGATGAACTTGGACTGGACTTTGACAGCATCCGCATTTCAAGTTCAAAACAGACAATGAAATTAACAAAATCTTCTTCCAAAAAGAAAGAGGCAATGACTGACGACGAAAAGAAATATGGCGTTCTGGAATGGAATTCATCTTTCAGCAGCATGCCGGTATCAGGCCAGGGGAAAATTGGAAATTATGCACTTTCTCAGGATTTTATTGATGATATTATGCTGACCAAAACCTGGGAAGATTACGACAAGGCAGCATTATCATCTGCCGGTTATACATATGTACCGGATAACACCTATACACAGAAGCATTTTATAGAACCATCGAACCAGACGACACGTTCACATAAAGAATATGATGTTCGTTATTATTATTCTGCTGCTGATTTCGAAACAGGGCAAACCGTAACTGCTATCGGCATACAGGACGGACAGACTCTCAAATCCGCACCCGGAATCACAGAGAATCTGATGAAAAATAAACTTGACCGCGATGAAGCGATCAAACAGGGCGGCACCCCAGGTGTAGGAGCCCAGATCTTTTCAGTTGTTTCCTCATTGCTGTTAATATTGGGAGGGTTCCTTCTTATTATATTATGAGAAATAAATCTATAGCAATCCTCTTAAATGCATTATTTACGAGGATTGCTATAAAAAGAGGATATTACTTCTCAATTCTAAGCATGCGATATCCAATGCCAACATGTGTCTGGATGTATTGCACTCCATTTTTCTCAGGCTCCAGTTTTTTTCGCAATGTTGCCATAAAAACTCTGAGAGAAGCAACGTCATTATCCGAACATCGTCCCCAAATCTGCTGGGTAATATAGGTATGTGTCAATACCTTTCCCACATTGCGGGACAAAAGACAGAGCAGCTTATATTCTATAGGTGTCAGATGCAATTCCTCTCCCTTCAGATATGTACAGCCTGCCGTATAGTCTATCTTTAATCCACCATTCTCAAAAACAGAGCTTTCTATCTGCTCTCCGCTCTGCATAACCGCAAGTCTCCTCTGGGTGACACGGATACGCGCAAGTAATTCCTCAACAGAGAACGGTTTCGTAATATAATCATCCGCTCCTGCATCCAGCGCCTCTATTTTATCTGTGTCCTCACTTCTGGCGCTGATCACAATAATCGGCATGTTCGACCAGGTACGGATTTTTTTTATCACTTCTACCCCTTCCATATCAGGAAGCCCCAGATCCAGAAGAACAATATCCGGATTGTGGGACGAAGCTTCCAGAATGGCTGAAGATCCGTTTTCTGCAGCCAGATATTTATAGTCATGTGTTTTTAATGTAGTAACGATCAGATTACGTATGGGTCTGTCATCCTCAACCACCAGAATTAATGTTTTATTCATTTAATGTCACCTCGCTTAAGGGTAAAGTAAAAGTAAAATTGCATCCATGAGGATCATGATCTGTCAAAACCAGGGTTCCTTCATGTGCTTCTATAATAGAGTGGCAAAGTGCCAGTCCAAGTCCCAGACTTCGGTGACTATCCGCAACTGTTGTTTTCCCTGTATAAAACATCTCAAAAATATGTGTTTTCATTTCTTCCGGAATTCCCGGGCCATTATCTTCCACACTTATCTGCGCTTTTCCATCTGTTTTCGTTCCCCGAATAAAGATCACAGAACCCGGCGGTGTATATTTTATTGCATTATCAATTAAATTTACCAGAACCTGCATAATAAGACGTACATCCATACGTGCAAGAACAAGTTCTTCGCAGTCTGTCACAATTTTATAATCATCATGTTTCCGGCTGATATGCCTCAGGGATTCTGCAATCACCTCATCCAGAAGCTGGTCTGTAAATTTAAATTTCAGTCTTCCGTCATTCAGTCTGGTAATGGAAAGCAGATTCTCCACAACTCCGATCAGCCATTCAGAATCATCATAGATATCGCTATAAATCTGATGTTTGGTAGCTTCGTCCAGACGGTCGCTATTGCCAAGCAGCATATCTGCATTACCGGAAATGGAGCAAAGCGGCGTACGAAGATCATGCGAAATCGCCCGAAGAAGATCTGCCCGCAGCTGTTCATTTTTGGCCATAACTGCATTTTTTTCTTTTTCTAATGCATTTTTCGCATTTTCCATTGCAAGCGCACATTCATTTATTACAGACAACAGGATGCTGTATTCAAAAGAGTCCAGTGTTTCTTTTTGCAATGGTATCCCGATCACACCGTAAACATTATCCCCGCTCCGGATTGCCAGATATAAACATTTAGCCTGAGGAAAATGGTGTGTGGACGCACCGGCATGCTGCCTGTTTTCACAGACCCATCTGGCTATCTGCTGCTCTTCTGGTATCAAAAAATCTTCTGTGTCCTCTTTTTCTCCGGAAAAAAGCTTTCCCTCTGATAAAGTTCCATCTTCTACTACATATGCTGTAATATTGCGGTTTAATAAACGGAGAAGCTGTGTACAGGTGACATCAAGAATCTCTGTTTCCCCTTTTGCATTTTGCAGCAGACGGTCTGTATCGAACAGAATCTGTGCACGAAAAGCAAGCTGTGTAGACAGCTTTGCATGTGTTTTCAGCTTTGCTGCAAGTGCTCCCGTAAGTACGGATGAAATAAGCATTATGAAAAATGTCACCGGATAACCCACCGCATAGGTTTTAAAAGACATCCTTGGTTCTGTCAGAAAAAAACAAAATAAAAATACACTTAAAAAAGAGCCTGCCACACTGCAAAGATAGCCATCTGTCACAATCGAAGTAATCAAAACCCCCAGAATATATATGGTTACAATATTCGTATCCGTAAAATTCAGTTTCTGAAACAACAGACCAATTAAGGTGCATACCACAAATATAAATACCGTCAGAAAATAATCCTTTGCAGACGGTTTTTCCATAGACCATGTGAATGATCGTTTCTGATGATTCACATTTTTTAAACTCATCCTGTCCCCCACCTTTTTTACTGTTTTGAAAATTATATCATGGGGCTGTGTTGTGGTCAAAAGTCTTTTTTACTATATGCGGAAGCACTTCTGAAGAGCTCTGTATTCTCCCAGCACCAGTAATTTACTATTCTCTTCCAAATACGTATCCGGGGAAATTGCAATATTAAATTCTCCTTCATTTTTTACTGCCAGAATATTAATATTGTAACGCTTTCTGATATCCAGTCCGCCTACAGTTTTTCCAGTCCATTCCTCCGGCACTTCTACCTCAAAAATCGCATGGGAAGCATCCACCTCCATATAATCAAGGATATGATCATCTGTGTAACGGATAGATGCCCATTTTGCAACCTGCTTTTCCGGATAAACCACCTTATCTGCACCATTGCGTAAAAGAAATTTTTCATGGACATCACGTTCAGCTCTGGATATTACCAGTTTTGCTCCTAGTTCTTTCAGAAGGGAAGTGGTCTCAAGAGAATTCTGAAAGCTTCCTCCAATAGTCACAAAACAGATATCGTAGTTTCCAATTCCAAGGGATTGTAAAAATTCAGCATTGGTACTGTCCCCGATCTGGGCGTTAGTCACAAACGGAAGCACTTTGTCCACCCTTTCTTCCTTCCAGTCAACTGCCATAATTTCATGCCCAAGCTGATTCAGCTGCATGGCAATATGTCTTCCAAATCTTCCAAGTCCAATAATCAATACATTCTTCATGATATTACTTTTCTCCTTCTCATCCAACTGTGATTTTCTCCAGAGGAAGCTTTGCATTTCCCTTATTTCTTCCTGAGAATACTGCATAAATCAGGGTCAGGCCGCCTACGCGTCCCAGATACATCAGTATGATCAGCACAACTTGTGAAAAAACATGAAGTCCCGGTGTGACTCCCAAGGTCAGACCTACCGTGCCCACAGCTGAAGCTGCTTCATACAGACAATCCAAAAGGGGAAGACCTTCGTATACGCTGATTGCAACACCTCCACAAAAGAATAATGTAAAATAGAGCATAGCTATTGTGGCTGCATTTTTTATCACATGATACTCCAGTCTCCGTCCAAAAGCCCCTGCATTTTCCTGACTGCGAAACGTTGCAATTGCATTTAAAATCAGTACCGTAAAAGTAGTTGTTTTCATTCCTCCTGCTGTAGAACCCGGCGAACCACCGATCAACATTAACAGTATCATAACCGCTTTTGATGCCTCGCTCATCTCTGAAATATCTATGGTATTAAAGCCGGCAGTTCTTGTAGTTACCGATTGAAACATGGCAGCTAACAGGCGTTCTCCCGCAGGCAGGTTTTTCAGATCACAGGCAAAGAAAAAAAATGCCGGAAAAACAATCAGGCATACAGTAGTCATGAGAATAATCTTGCTTTGCATGCGGTAACGTTTAAAATTCATTTTATTCCTATAAATATCATCCCAGGTAAGAAAACCAATTCCTCCTGTAATGATCAGCAGCATAATTACCACATTTATAAGGATATTTCCGGAATAGCCCGTCAGAGACGGAAAGGCATTATCTGCTGTTCCCAGAATGTCAAATCCTGCATTACAAAAAGCAGAAACAGAATGAAAGGCTGCCATCCAGATTCCCTTTAAGCCATAATCCGATACAAAAACCGGCAGCAATAACATAGCTCCTGCTGCTTCAATCAAAAGAGTCCCCTTTAAAATGAACCTTGTCAGTCTGACAATTCCTCCAACTTTAGGTGCTGAAATTGCATCCTGCATTGTACTTCTTTGCATGAGAGATATTTTTTTCCCTGAAAGAAGCGAAACCGCTGCCGCTACGGTTACTACTCCAAGTCCACCTATTTGTATAAGCGCAAGAATAACTGTCTGTCCGAACACAGACCAGTAACTTCCGCTGTCCTTTACTACAAGTCCTGTAACGCATACTGCCGAAGTGGCTGTAAAAAGTGCCTCATGAAATGGCGTCGGCACTTTGTCCAAAGAGGAAACCGGAAGCATCAGCAAAATACTTCCCAAAAGGATCACACCTGCAAATCCCAGAATGATCAGTTGAAAAGACGTCAGGTGTTTTTTCTTACACATTTTTTCCGGCATAAATGATTATAACTCCTTACTAATGATTCTATAGCAATATCTTCATAATGCGTTTTATTATATACAATTGCTTTCAAAGATAGTATAAAAGTCTATGATTCCGTATTAAGATTGTATAAAGGCAGTCAGCACTTTTACAAATAGCGTATCAGCATATACTATAATCTTATAACTATTGATTTCTCAACAAAGACAGACGGATATACATTCATCTCAAATCTGATATCCGGATTTCTTTAACTCTTCCCTATACAATTCAGCTATATATGCCGGACCATTGCACCACAGCTTTGTTTTTTCATCATACAGTGCTTTTCCTGTCTTTGAACAAAGAAAATCTGTCAATGTCTCTTTCCTGTCCTTGCCCGTTTCTTCTGCAATCTCATCCGTCACCATAGTGATAAGAAGATCTATTGTATAATTCATTCATTTTTTCTTTCGATGAGCTGCAATGCAATGTAACCAGTCTACATCTGCATTTTCAAAAATAAGCGTTTCAAGATTTCCTGAAAATTTGAATTCAAAAGTCGAAATATATCCGAACTTCTGTCCCTCTTCAATTGTTCCTATTGCAATTGCTTTGGCTATTGAGGTTCTCAGAAAACTTTCTGCCTGCTCCTTGTCAACTTTCGATTTCTTAGTTTCAAAAATTTGAAGTTAACAAACAAACTCATTTTTTGCTCATTAAACACTTCTTAAATATCCAACTTACAGTAGCTCCAATAACCAAACCTATACTCGCTGTTGTTAAATCACCCTTTAAAGTACCTAGTGCAAATCCTACAACAGCACCTACATACCAATTACTAAAAAGTTTGGCTAATGTTAAAGTATCTTCTTCGTCATTTTTATTTTCATTATGATGTTCTTTGTTCATTTATTCGTTACTCCCTTTGAAAATCCCGAGTTGTTAAAGTCCACAAGTCGAAATTTGTCACCTTCTACATATTGTATTTCCCAAGACAATAGTTATCACAACATCAGCTAAAATAATACCCAATGCAATATACACAAAAAATGCCGGTAAAATATTTTCAAACACTCCCATAATTAATAGAAGAATTGCTATAACAGACATTCCAATTCCCATTGTTCTGCATAGTTTTTTTTCATTATATTTTGCCTTTTCTTCTTTTGAAGCTGTATTATATCCGGAAATTAACCAACTTCCATGTCCAGAAATCAAAACTATGGAAAGTACAGCAAATATTATAAATCCAACATATACTACCCAGTCTGGTCCAGTTGATAAGTCTGCCAGTTTCATTTGACACCTCCCACGAAATACCGATTTTCTTAATTCTACAAACTTGAAATTCTACTTCTAATTTTCAATAGCCCTCTCGAATCCCAGATAACGGCTTCCTTGGAATGTCAGCTTTCCTTCATCTCCTTCTGCCAGCATTCCATACTCTTCTCCATATACAGAAAACTCCATCTGATCGCCACTTTCCACATCAAAAGCAACACAATAAGAGGTACTGGTGGTAGTATGATACCCGTGAGTTCCTGAAGTGTCTCCTCCAACCGGCTCGTTGTGATGTGTCGTATTCTGTCGCTTGGCAGTCACTCTGGCTTCCACCGTTAAACGGGGAGAATTATTATTTTTATTCCAAGTTCTTATTCCACTTATAAAGGTAAATAAGATCATCCCAAATATCAGCAAAAACATAACTGGAAAAATCAAATCAAATAAATCAAACATCATATTCATAAACTCTCCTCTTGTAACTTTCGATTTCACGCTTTCTTTCACCCCATATGTTTGTATCTGAGGTATTCAGTCACAAACTTCGGGGATAGGCACCTGTGCCGCAAGGGGAAATAGCCCCTTGTACGAAACCTCTGATTTCGCTGTATTTCCCATTTTGAGATTTTTCAAAACTGGGAATGGCACCGCAGGTCGCACGATACAGGTAGATGGAATTGCCTGTATAGAAGTGCGCCCTTTAGTTCCTAAAGGGATTTTTCCTTAATACTTTTTCATCAGCTTATTAAAAATGACAATTCCTGCGATAACTTGAAACAGTAAATATCCGCTGAGATAGAGTACAATCATGCGAGCATTATCAATGACTTCCAATGCTCCGAGAATACTGAAAACCAAAATGGAGAAACAAACAACCAGCAGTCCTAAGCTGTAAGTATATCTTCCGGCTCTATCTCTGATTTTTGTTTTCAACTCGTCATGCTGTTCAATTCGTTCGTTCTCCAAACGCTCTTCGTATCGCTCTTTATTTTCGGGGGAACTCCAATAAAAATATTTGCATATCATCATAATTCCGGGGAAGATACCTGCGCCAGCAAAGCCCCATAAAATGCCCTCTAACTTTGTTTCAATCAACAGCGCAACAATCAAACAAGCCACACCGAAAAGAACATATAGTATCCCGGTTATCAAATTACTCTTTTTCATTTTCTGCACCTCTTTCATAGAAAAAGATTTCTTCAATCCGTTTGCCAAAAAAGTCTGAAATTGCAAAAGCTAATTCCAATGATGGATTATACTTTCCTGTTTCGATTGAACTAATGGTTTGTCTTGAAACACGAAGCATTTTTGCAAAATCATCTTGATTTAATCCTCGCTCCTTTCGTAACTGCTCAACTTTATTCTTCAAAAAACGCCTCCTTGTATGACAAGTTTCCTTTACAAACTTACTATAGCATGACACGCATCTCTTGTCAAGTTTCCTTTACAACATTTACTTCTTTATCATGGGAAAATTGCAATTTATTCATACAGTAAGAGCACCCAAACATTTTTCGTCCGGGCGCTCTCAGTATCAATCATAAATCAGCTCAAACTTCACAATCTCCTCTGCCTGTGCCTTGCAAGCGTTCATCTGCCGCACCCATTCCATTTGATTTTCAGCTTTCAGTTGCTCTGTCACGCCGTTGCGCTTCGCCAGCTCCGGCACGATCAGCTCCATGCGATTTCGTGCCGCTTCGTCAATCTTGGCGCAATGTTCAAAGAGCTTGTCGGATAGTACCCGCTCATTGAACAGTATCGGGCGGTGCATTTCCAGATACGCCTTGCGGAGTCTGCCGTAGTGTCCGAGGGGCTTGGTCTTGCGGATAACGATGTTCGAGATAAGATAATCACCGTTCTGTGTGTAAGCGATATTCATGCTGTTTGTACTCCTTTCATCGGCTCTCTCTGCGGTAAACTGCTGACAGGGACGAACACGCCCTTTGCAATGTCCTCTGCACGAATGCCGGCTTTCTCGGCTTCGATTTCCGCCTTTTTCCTCTCCTTGATTTTGTCCTCGTATCGCTTCTGCACTCCGCTGGCTTTACGCTTCAAGTAGTTCTGATGAAGCCTGCCCTTGCGGTCGCGCTCATGCACAAGAATTTTCTCGACAAACTCGTTGAGCATGGCAATGGTCAGCTTGTCGAAGTTCTCATACTTATCAATCAGAGCGATAAAACGGTCTGCGTCCTTTTCGTGCGTTTCATAGCTCTTGATAGCCTTTTCCAGAGCAGAGATTTCAGCGGTAAGCTCGGCTTGCTCCTTTGCGTATTGAACGTCCAGAGTGGCGTATCTGCTGTCGGACAGCTTTCCTAAAATGTTATCCTCATAGATTTTACAGAGCAGGACTTCCAGCCCGGAAGCCCTCTGTCTGGCGGCAGCAAGGCGTGTGCGCTGTTTCTTAACCTCTGTTGTCTGCTGGCTGGACTGTACTTCCTGTACCACTCGGACAAACTCGGCTCGGTCATACTTTGCATACTCGGCAATGGCTTTGAGCATTTCGGAAACAAGGGACAGTACCACATCTTCATTGATACGGTGCTGGGTCTTGCAGAGCGTTCCGCAAGGAACTTTGATGTACTGTGAGCAGGTGTATTGAGAAATGCGCTTGCCGTTGTTGGTGCGGTGGACATACATCTTGCCGCCGCAATCGGCGCAATATATCGCCTATGCCCTGCCGGTGGCGGTGGGAAGGTTGTCTGCTTTCCGCTTATCGCAGAGGAAATAACCGAATATCTACTCCCTGAGAGCTGCTTTTTGGCGGCTCTCAAATTTTTTGAAAAATTTTTCGTTTTGGGTGAGAGTTTTTTCGATTTTTTGTACCTATATAAGTGAAAGGGTTTTTATCACAATTCCAGACAAACCGGAAAGGGGGGCAAACGATATGTACGATACCTGCAAGACGGGTCGCACTCGTCAAGCAGCGGGTGCGGGAAAACACCCGCCGGAGGCAGCAGCGCGAGGCAATAAGCCTCTCCGCTTTCTGCCTGATGTTATTCACGGCACTTGCCGGGGCGGCGGACGCACTTATAGTGCGGGGACAGACCGCCGCATGGGGCGTGTTCGGCACGAGGCTGCTGCGGGAGGACGCAGGCGGCTATGTGCTGGTGGCCGTCGTCTCCTTTGCCGCGGCAGCGGCGATCACCGCGCTGTGCATTCGGCTCAGAAACAGGAAAAATCAGAAAAAAGGCGGGACAAACAAGCCCGCCCGATACGAACAGGAGGAGAAAAGCCAATGAAGAAACGAATACTCAGCATACTGCTCGTCTGCTGCATGGTGCTGACGCTGCTGCCGGCGACCGCGTTTGCGGCGGAGGTAGAGACCGGCGCACGTGCATCGAACCCGGGCGGTCTGTGCGAACACCACCCGGAGCATGACGAGGCCTGCGGCTATACCGAAGGGACAGCGGAAATTCCCTGTTCCCATGAACACACGGAGGAATGTCATAGTCTAATAACCCGGTGCGTCCATGCGCATACGGCGGAATGCTACACGGCGGAAAGCGTGTCGGAGAATGCCGACGGCTTATCGGAGGCAGAGAACGCAGCACCGACGGAATGCGTTCACGCGTGCACCGAGGAAAGCGGCTGTATCCTTCAAACATCAGACTGCAAGCACGCGCATGACAAGGATTGCGGCTATGCACCGGCTTCCATGGGGAAGCCCTGCACCTATTTATGTGAGATTTGCGATTCCAAGGACGGAAAAACGCCAATGCCTCTGCTCGGGGCAGCCCGTCCCGCTGCCACCCAATACACCTATACGCTGCATTACGATGCCAACGGTGGCAGCGGCGCGCCGCCAAGTCAGAGCGTGGACAGTTCGGAATTTCATGTATGGGTTCCCATATCAGAAATAATTCCAACCCGTGACGGATATACCTTCATGGGTTGGGCGAATTCTCGGACTGGTAAGCCGATATATGGCGGAAACGGCGGTTATACCAGTTGCCTGGTAGTACATGGGTATGATATGAGCACAACCATCTATGCCATATGGGAGGTGCACAATCATAGCTGGGGCGAATGGACCTCCAACGGCAACGGAACGCATACACGCACCTGCGCCACGGACAGCAGCCATACCCAAACAGGCAACTGCTCCGGCGGCAAGGCCACCAGCACGGAGAAGGCCATTTGCGAAACCTGTCATACGGCCTACGGAGAACTTTTGCAGCTCACCAAAACGGTCATCACCACCCCGCCCACGCTGCCCTCTAAGGGGTATGTCGGCGATCAGTACCTTGATGGAGATCTCAAAGGCGGCGAAGCAAAGGTCGAGGGGACGGACATCGTTGTTCCCGGCTCGTTCCGCTTCAAGCACAATTGGGGCGGCGTAGTAGACCCGGGCGAAAACCGCATGGAAATCCTCTTTACCCCCGACGATACGGAGACATACGCCACGGCGGAATGTATCGTCACCGTGACGGGGCTTAAGTACACGATCACAAGTGTCATAGAGAAAGTCATCAACAACATGCCGTTGGGTACGACGTTTGAGGATCTGTGGCTTCCTTTCGACGTCGATGTAAAAACCAACACCGGCGATATCTTCTATTCCATCCCCGTGACATGGGACGGCTCCTCCTATGACCCGAACAAATATGGCGAGCAAATCATTACCGGCCAGCTGGATGTTGAAGGGAGCTTCTACGAGGATGAGCTGGAGCCGACAAGCACGGTCAAGGCCATTGCCAGAATCACGCTCATTGGCGACGAGCCCATTGTGCCAACGCTGGATCCGCCCACCTACTCCAGGCAGATATACAGCGGCGATTTTTGCCAGCTCGCCTTTTCCGACGAGTATCTTTCCGGCGGAAAAGCCACGGCAGATGGCGAAACGGTTCCCGGCGTGTTCACTCTGAACGAGGAGCAGGAATTATACGGCTACTGGCGGAGAGATGGCGGGCTTGTTCAGGTGGGACCGCTAGCGCTCAAGGTCACCTTCACACCCGATGACCTGCAGAAGTACACCACGGCGGAATGTACTGTCAACGTGGACGTCATTCCCCGCAAATTCAGGCAAGCCAATACATCGTATATTGACAATAAAAAGATTGGAACAGCCTTTGAGGATCTCGGTCTGCCGAACGCGTTCTATTTCTTCGCGGAGGCCGATGAACCAAACCACGAGGGAAGCGGGCTGAACGGCAATGTGCCCGGCATCATCAAGTGGGACGATTCAAACTACGACCCCAATTCTTATGAGGAGCAGACCATCTACGGCGAGGTCAACCGCGCCGAATTTGAGAAGTATTACATCGTACCCGAGGGCGCCGACCTCAGAGGAGTAATCAAGGTCACGCTGCAGGCAGACCCGGCCGAGACGGAGATAACGCAGCCGCCCGTATTCCGGTGGAGGAACGGCGATTTTGCGCAGCCCGACAATACCATGTTCGTCGACAGGAGCTTCCAGATGGGAGCCACAGGCGGGGAAACCGCCGATCTTGTGGACGGCATGGCAAAGGTCAAGGGAACGGATACCGTCGTCCCCGGCACGTTCTCCTTCAAGGAGGGTACGCCCAGATGGTTTGACGAGCTGGGCGAGAACGTTGTGACGGTGGTATTCACGCCGACTGACCAGCACGGCTACAGGACGGCGGAGACCACGATCAAGGTCAACGTCATCAAAAATACCTTCAAGCGTTGCGAGGAGCCGGATCCCATTACGGAGAAAAAACTCGGCACGACCTTTGCAGGGCTTAACCTGCCAGAAATTGTGGTCGTCGAGGCTATCGACGGGCTCAGGGTTGGCATGGAGGTTTCGTGGGAGGAATCGTCCTATGACGCGCAGTCCACGGCTTGGCAGACCATCCCCGGTACGCTGGTATTCGACGCTAACGACGAGCACAAGTATCAGCAGCCGGAGCCTGCGGTAACAGCCGCGATCCGGGTGAAGCTCCTAGGTCCGGAGGATGCGCCGGCGATTACTACCACGACGCTGCCCGGCGGCACGGTCGGCTCGCCGTACCACCATCAGCTTCAGGCAACCGGGGGAGGCTTCATTCTGTGGGAGCTTTTCAGTGGCGAGCTACCCGATGGCTTGACGCTGAAACAAACCACCGGCGAGATCAGCGGCACGCCCACTGCGGAACAGACCGCCCAATTTACCGTTCGAGCTCTCAACAGCGTGGGCAACGATAAGAAGGAACTGTCTATTACGATAACCAACGCCCCCGCCGCCGAGCACACCATCACCGTCACCACAGCGGGCGGCGGAACGGCTTCTGCAAGCTCCACCTCGGCGACAGCCGGAACAGAAATCACCCTGACTGCCACGCCAAACACCGGCTATCACTTCAAGGAGTGGCAGGTCGAATCTCCGGCAGGACTTGTAATCACCAACAACAAGTTCACCATGCCGGACAGCAATGTGGCGATCAAAGCTATCTTCGAGGAGGATTCACCTTTTGCACCCACCAAGCATACCGTCACCGTGAAAACAGACGGCAACGGAATAGCTTTCGCATCTCCCTTATTGGCCGTGGCTGGTACGGAGATCACCCTGACCGCCATGCCCAAAAAGGGCTACCACTTCAAGGAGTGGCAAGTCATCAGCGGCGGCGTGGCCATCGAGAACAATAAGTTCCTCATGCCGGACAGCAATGTGGAGGTCAATGCTGTCTTCGAGAAGGACGCGCCGCCTGCACCCACCGATCCCGGCAAGCCCAGCATCAGCGTCACCGGAGCCTACACCTACAATGGCTCCGAGCATACCGCAACCGTGAGCGGTTATAATCCCGCCACAATGGACATCGCAGGCAACACCGCCACAGACGCAGGCGATTACACCGTTCGCGTCACATCCAAGACCGGCAGATGGGCGGACGGCAGCACTGGGGCCGTGACCGCAGCGTGGAGCATCGGCAAAGCCACGCAGGAAGCGCCTAACGGCTTGATCGGTGTCGCGCCCACTACCGAGGGCGGCAGCGACGGCAAGATCACCGGCGTGGATGCAACGATGGAATACCGTGCGGAGAGCGAGACTATCTACACCACCTGCACCGGTATCGAGATTGAAAACCTGCCTGCCGGCAATTATTTCGTCCGCTATGCGGAGGATCACAACCACTTTGCCAGCCCCGATGCGGAGGTCACAGTGGGTGAGGGTACGCCGCTTGCGGATTGTACGATCACCTTCAACGCAAGCGACGGCAGCGGCAGCATGGATTCCGTGACCGTCAATGCAGGGACAATTTACATCCTGCCCGCCTGCGGCTTCACTGCTCCCGCCGATCAGGAGTTCAAGGCTTGGGAAATCGGCGGCACGGAGTACAAGGTGGGAGATTCCTACACCGTGCTCGTGGATACCGAAATCAAGGCGCTGTGGGAAAACAGCGTTATTACCCCCACCACCTACACCGTCACCGTCAGTAATGACGGAAACGGCACGGCTTCCGCCTCTCATGCAAAGGCTGCGGCCGGCACGGAAATCACCCTGACCGCTACGCCCCAAATCGGCTACCACTTCAAGGAGTGGCAGGTCATGAGCGGCGGCATGACCATCAAGGACAATAAGTTCATCATGCCGGACACCAATGTGGAGATCAAGGCCATCTTCGAGGAGGACGCACCTCCTGCGCCCACCGAGTTCATCGTCACCTTTGACGGCAACGGCGGTACGCCCTCTGTCGGCAGCATGACCACCACCGATCGGAAGCTGACCTCTCTGCCCAGCGCCTCCCGAAGCGGCAGTTACAGCTTCTACGGCTGGTACACTGAAAAGAGCGGCGGAACAAAGATCACGACGGATACCGTATTCCATGCAAATGCCACCGTCTACGCCCACTGGACCTACACCGGCGGCGGTGGCGGCGGCTACAATCCACCCGTCACCTACTACACGCTGCGCTTTGAAACAGGCGGCGGCAGTGATATTCCCAGCGTGCAGGGAACGTACAATACCTACATTGACCTGACAAAGTACGTCCCGACCTGGCGTGGACATGCCTTTATCGGCTGGTACAGCGAACGCAGCCTGACGAACAAGGTTTCCGGTGTTTATCTGACGAAGGATATGACCGTGTATGCAGGCTGGCGCGTGGACGAAAATCCGGGCACAGACGTGAATCCCTTTACCGATATTTCTGAAAAGGACTGGTTCTACGGCGATGTGATGTTCGTCTACGAAAACGGATTGATGCTCGGTACGAGCAAGACCCTGTTCAGTCCGCATGGGACGGTGATGCGCGGCATGATGGCGACCATTCTCTGGCGCATGGAGGGCAGCCCCGTACCGAAGGGCAAAAACAGCTTTACCGATGTGGAGGCCGGAAAGTGGTACGCTGACGCGATCACATGGACGGCGGAGAACGGCATTTTCGCGGGCTACGGCAAAGACAAGTTTGGCCCGGACGATCCCATCACCCGCGAACAGCTTGCAGCCATCTTCTACCGCTACGCAGACTACAAGGGCTACGATCTGACCGTCAAGGGAGATCTGGACAAGTTCAAGGACGCGGACAAGATCACGGATTACGCAAAGACGGCGATGCAATGGGCGGTCGGCAGCGGCCTTGTGAAGGGAAAATCCGGCAATCTGCTTGACCCGCAGGGCACGGCGACCCGCGCTGAGATCGCCGCCATGCTCCACCGCTTCATTGAGAAGTATAAGCTGGTGCAGGGCAAGGCTCCCGGCGGTCTGATGGGCTGGATCGACCCGAAGCAGCTGCAAATCCCAAAGACCGGCGACAGCAGCGTGTAAGGCTTGTGGGGGATCTCCCTCTGTACATCTCTTGCCGGATGCCTTGCGCTGACCACATGGCAGATCAGGCGGCGGCGTGAGGAAGAAGCGCTGCAAATCATCGAAAAGTAAACAGGCTCACCTTTAGGGGCGCGGGCAAATAGCCCCGCGCCCCTTTTCGGTTTCATTCGTCAGGAAAGGCGGTTGCTCTTTTGAACAACCGCCTTTCGCCATTTCTATCCGATTTGAGCAGAAAGGAAATCAGTCTATGACAAAAGAGTACGGGAGGTGTCGCTGATGCGGCTTGCCGCCGCACAAATCGCATAACCGGACTAATACGAAATGAAAGCAGTTTTCTGCACCCGTCTGCCCTTTCTGCTGTTTCATTGCGCCTATTGAGCACCTATGAAGGTTTTGAAGCCTTTATAGGTGCTTTTTGTCATCCGCGCCATGACAGAGCTGGACGCTCCCGCGACCGCGCAGCCCTGTCACGCATCGTAACTGTACTCTTACAGCACCAGCCATACATACAAAAAGGTCTTTTTTATAATTAAACACACACTAATTCATCTGACATTTCTCTATGAGCGTATCATAGATTCTCTTTGTTTCTGAGTCATCTGCGCCATTTACCACCAATATTTTTCCGCCTATATCCATAACTACATATGAATGGCAGGATGCATGGGTATAGCGGATATAATCTCCATAAATATCATTTCTGAAATTTCCCATACCATACTTCAGGTTTCCCATACCATTTGTTCTGCGATCATTCCCATTTTGAAATAAATTTTCTTTGTATGAGATACTGTCAATCTGCTCATAATCCACTGTATAATCACTCCATCCCTGTGCCTCAACAGTAAAATCATTATCATGGAAACTGATATCAATACCACCCCAGAACAAAGTCCATATAGTAAATATTACAACAAAAACTGATACGATTACATATATCACGATTGTCTTCTTGTTATACTGGATTTTTAATTTTTCTCCGGCTTCCATTTTTTTCTTATAAAAAAGATAAGAATAAAGAATGCTGACAATTGCAGCAGCCATAATGCTTACAATATACAAAACCAAAGCAGCAATGCTTTCTCCAAAAAGGCCGCAAAGCATACATAAGACACCTGATGCCACCCATAATTTTCCACTGAATCTATGAGTTGCACTCCAGTTTTCTTCATCCTGCAATGTCCATACAACCCTGATTCCTATGGTGTTATTCTGTTTCACCTTTGGCAAATAATTTCCTATGATCATAAACAGTAATCCTGTTCCAAAGTAAATTACTGCCATAAACAGATTCTCACTATCCGCATCCATACTGATCAGTCTTGCCATACCATTATAGATTAACGCGGTAACAGGTATCATCCATATGACCATCCCTATAACCTTGCTGCTCTGCTGTCTGTTCCTGTTGTCATAAAAGATGATTGTCACCAGTATACAATCTGTCACTACAAAAAACACGTTTATCCATATGCTCTGCGCCATCGTAAAACCCACCAAAATTCCTGCAAGCATTACCAGTACAGAACAGATCAATGTACCTTTATATTTCTTAATCATTTCCTTCATAATCCGATACCCCCTTTAAGTCTGTGATCCACAACATAACATCCTCCAATACAGAAGTATTTAGTTCGTAATAAATAAATTTTCCTTCCCTTTTGCTCCTGATCAGATCAGCATCCTTTAATATTGCCAGATGTCTGGATATAGACGCCCCCGTCACTGAAAAATGTTCACATATCTCTCCTGCTGAAAGCCGTCCGCCCTTTAACAAATTTAGAATCTCACGTCGTATTGGATCTGCCAGTGCTTTCAATGTATCCTGTAATCCCAAAAGTTCATCACAGCCTTTCATTTAACATTTAACCTAATTGTTAAATATAATATAGTATAAAGAATATCATATGTCAAGTGCACTCTCTTATTACTTATTACTTTTTGCAATTTTCGAAAAAGGGGACTTCATCCTGCCCGGAAGGCTTTTTATGTTATAGAAACATTACGGAGTAATTTCCTATAACATAAAAAATAAGCAGCCACGCACGGTAAGGTGCATGACTGCTGTAGTTTTCAGGCAAATTTAAAAGCAAAAACAGAAATTTTCTATTCTGTATCACGGTGAATATTTTCTTACTCTTAACGGAATCCCATTCTGAGCAGCCAGGATTTTACTCTGCTCTACTTTTTCCTCGCCGATCACATCTACAACTGTGAAGCGTACATCATCAAGATACTGCTTACAGTCTCTTGCAAATTTCAGCATGGCATCAAAGGATTTCTCGCCGTATGCAGGACGGACTACTTCATTGTAGGAAGCTGCATCCGGCATATTCAGGCTGATGGATATACTGTCTACAGCCTGACAGATTTCTTCTGCAGTAGAACGTTTGTGAATCAGATCAGATAAGCCGTTGGTATTCAGCCTGATCCGGAATGGGTATCTTTCCCTGATATATTTGCTTACTGCTATAAGGTTCTCAAGAGCCATGGTCGGTTCTCCGTATCCGCAGAAAACCACCTCATTGCAATCTGAAAAATCAAACTCATCAATGGCTTTGTAAATCTCTTCCAATGCTGGTTCATGTTCAAACCAGAGATTGGATGCCTCACCGATGGCATCCTCTGTATTTCGGATGCAGAAAGTGCATCTGCATGGACATTTATTGGTGATGTTAAAATATACCTGGTTTTTATATCTGTATATGATATCTGTTGTCATTTTATATTTTCCTCATTTTAAACTCAGTTATTTTATTTTTCGTATTATTTCGCAATATTCGTCTTAAATCCGATTTTATCAAGTGCAGTACCGATGATCACAAACATAATGGCACTTCCACCTGACTGTACAATACTTCCGCTGACAGAAGTAAAGAAGGATGCTGTAAATCCAAACATAATTCCTTCTGCAATATAGTATCCTGTTGCTGAGATGGCAAATGCAAGGAATAATGCAACTACATTTCTCTTTGTGACCAGCTTTGTTCCTTTAGAAGAAAACGGAAGACAAATCAGCATTTTGATGATTATGGTTGCAGGAGCCCATACAGGTGCTGTCAGAAGATCTGCCAGGCCACCTCCGATCGCTCCTGCCGCACATGCGTAAGGTAGTGGCAGAAATGCTGCTGCCAGATAGATCATAGTGTCACCCAGATGTACATATCCTCCGTTCACTCCTACCGGAATATGGAAAATATAAGCTGTCATTAAAGTAGTCAACGCTGCCATTACCGCTGTGGCTGTGATCCTTTTCACTGTATCGGCTGTTTTGATGTTTTCTTTTGCTGTTAATTCAGACATAATATGGTCCCTCCTGTTATATATTTTACTTAACTATCCGGCATTTGGTATCTAGTACATCGAATATTAAGTAACTGCTATATTGACTTGTCTGATTTTTCATCTGCGGCGTTGTCGTCAATCGCCGTAGCCACCGCTACGCCTCATTCCTCCGCCTTGCAGATGAAGAAATCATCCTGCGTCAATATAGCAGAAACTTAATTTTCGATGTACTATGATTTCCTGTCTTATATCTGTGTCAGTATCCCCAAATATTTTTCAAAGCAGACTCCGTCATTTCTGTCAGTACCTTCTTCCACTGCATCGTGAATAGCTCCGCCCAGAAATTCAACAGCTTTCTCCACACATGCTTTCATGGGGATTCCTCTCACCATTCCTGCACTCAGGACAGATGCCATAAGATCTCCTGTTCCGGAATAGCTGCCGCCCTCTTTTACAGAAAAACACCAGTCTGCTTTTTCTTTCTCCAGAACCAGATTTCCCATTCGCGCTCTGCCGTCACTGCCGGACACCTCTACTCCTGTGATCACAATTGCTTCCAGCCCAAAACGCAGAGTCAGATCTCTTCCGGATGTTTCTATTTCCTTAAGCAACTGTGTTTCTTCCATATCAGAAAGTGCTTTCATTCTTTCTTTCATCCCCTCTTCTCCATACAGAAGAAGAAGTGCCTCTGTCAGGTTCGGCGTAATCACTGTAGCTTCTCTAACCAGAGTCCGCATTTTTTCACAGAAAGTCTCTGAATAGGTTTTGTATGTTTCCCCTCTGTCTCCCATAACCGGATCAACCAGGATATGTGTTCCCTCTGTGCAGAACATATCTACAAATTTCAGGATCAGATCCACCTGTCTGGCATCTCCCAGAAATCCTGTATAAACACCATCCGGTTTAAATCCCATTTTTTTCCACTCATCCATGATCAGCTCCATCCGGTCTGTATAATCATCCCAGAAATAAGATCCATATCCTGTCTGATTACTCAATATTGCGGTGGGCAGCGGACAGGCCTGGACTCCCATGGCGGAAATTACAGGAATCGCTGCTGTAAGAGAGCATTTCCCCAGACCGGACAGATCATGAATTACTGCAATTTTTTTCAATTTTTTATTCCTCTTGCTTTCTTTTATGCTTTGTATTAATATAGCATCACAGTGGATATATGAATATAGCCAGATTTAATGTTTTTTTAAGGGTCAGTTTATTTTTAACCCTATAGCAATTCAAGAATGCCATCAGCATGTTTGAAGGATCGGAGTTTTACATATGGAATTGATTTTAGATAAGAATAAAAAAAAGGAGCACCTGTATCTGGAGGTGTTCCACTATTACAGGGAACTGATCATGGAGAAAAAGCTCCCGCCCGGGAGCAGGATGCCCTCCCTTCGAAAATGTTCACAGGAGCTGAAGCTGAGCCGCACCACCATTGAAAATGCCTATCTGCAGCTGGCTGCGGAGGGCTATATTATTTCCAAAGCCCAGAGCGGATATTATGTGACAGATATTGCTGACAGGCAACATACATCTGTCAGGAAAACAGAGAAACATGCTCAGACACCTTGCCGGTTTGATTTTGCTTCTTCAGGAGTAGATCGGGAGAGTTTCCGTTTTGACCTGTGGAGACGTTATATCAAAAGTGCTCTTCGCCAGGATGAACGATTACTGTCCTACGGAGAGCCTCAGGGTGAGGCAGACCTGAGAGATACACTTGCTGATTATGTGAGAGAACGCAGAAATGTGCTATGCAACGGAGAGGATATTGTGATCGGTGCAGGTATCCAGAGTCTTTTGCACATCCTCTGCCCGCTCCTTGGACAACGTCGGACTGTTTCTTTTCCCAATCCTTCTTTTGTACAGGGAAGCACTGTGTTTCATGATTATGGATTTCAGGTAGATTACAGGAATAAGGACTGTGATATTATTTATGTTTCTCCTGCACATATGACAAAGTGGGGTGACATTATGCCTGTTTCCAGGCGCCTGGAGCTGGTGAATTACTCTGCTGCACATGGCAGTCTGGTCATTGAGGATGATTTTGAAAATGAATTTGTGTATCTGCAGAAGCCTACCCCCTCTCTTTTTGGTCTGGCAGGCGGTCAGAATGTGGTGTATCTGGGAACCTTTTCCAGACTTCTACTGCCCTCCATCCGTATCAGTTTTATGGTCCTGCCTCCAGAGCTGTCTGCACTGTACAGAAAAAAAGCAGACCAATATAATCAGACAGCATCAAAGGCAGAGCAGATTGCTCTGTGCCAGTTTATCCGGGATGGTCACCTGGCAGCACAGACCCGTAAGCTGAAACGTCTGTATTCTGTAAAGCTGAAATCACTCCGCAGTGCTGTGCGGGAAGTATTTGGAAAAGATTCCCAGATCCAGACCGGAGCCGCAGGTACCAGCCTGGCCCTGACTCTGTCCACAACTCTTACCTGGCAGGAGCTTCAAAAAAAGGCACAGACCAATGGTCTGCGCCTGCAGCTTCTGAGAGAGGCTCCCGGTAAGATTACCCTGATCCTCTCCTGCTCCTCCATGCCTGTGGCAGATTTCGTCCCGGCATGCAAGCTGTTAAAGGATATCAGTCAGATACAGAATTAATTAGTATCCTCTGTTATTATCAATCATATAAAGCAATGCATTACAGATACATGCGGCAACATTGCTTCCGCCCTTTCTTCCTCTGGCTACAATATAAGGTACGTCTGCCTGCATAATCAGTTCCTTGGACTGGACCACATTTACAAAGCCTACCGGCACACCGATGATCAGCTCAGGATCCAGCTTGCCATCCTCAATCAGTTCATAGAGACGTACCAGCGCAGTGGGGGCATTTCCGATGGCAAAGATCAGCTTCTTTCCCATGGCAGCAGCCTTATCCATGCTGGCTGTAGCTCTTGTGGTTCCGTTGGCTTTGGCTGTGGCAGCTACGTCCTCATCAGAGATAAAGCAGAATACTTCTCCGCCGTAACGGGAAAGGACTCTCTTGTTGATCCCGGACTCTGCCATGTGTGTATCTGTCACAATGCAGGCACCGTCTTTGATAGCAGCAATTGCTTTCTCAACTGCATTCTCAGAGAAACAGAGATTCTCTGCATAATCAAAGTCTGCGCTTGTGTGAATACATCTTTTTACGATCAGCTCTGTTCCGGGAACCAGCTTTTTATCTCCAAGTTCCTCTGTGATGATCTCAAAGCTGCGTTTCTCTATATCCATTGGTTTTACATTTTCCAATTCTACTTTCATTCCTTATCTCCCAAATTCCATAAATTCCCGTATACAATAGTTACATCTAACACTCATTGGCTTATCTAGTACAGCGTTTCGTAAATAACTATATCAATCGCGTAGGATGCGGATTCGAGTGTGCTGGTATAAAAACGCAGGCGTAGCGGGCTACGCTGAGGCTTTTAGACCTGTGCAATCGGATTCGCAGACAAGTGAGTGGTATAGTTATTTCGAAAACGATATACTAGTATGGCTCACCATATAGTTCCGGATCAGATCCCCTGCTCCAGAATTTCGTAGATTTTCTTCATATCCAGATGTTTCCTCAGTTCTGCTGCCAGGATATCATACTGGGTTTCTTTAAATGCTGCAAAATCAATTCCTGTCATCTGAGATACATCAATTCCCTTTTTCTCACCCAGAACACGTACAACAGCCTCTGCCACATCCTCTCTATCAAAAACTCCATGGACATAGGTTCCACAGACATTTTTACGGTATGCACCGTCTTCCTTACACTCTCCTGACACCTGATCTTCAATGGATACACTGTGTCCGGCCTCGCCTTTTAACACAGTTTCTCCCATATGGATCTCGTAACCCTCCAGTTCTGCGCCGGAAAGTGCCTGCAGTTCTCCCTCAAGTTCCAGAAATCTGCCGGAAACTCTGGTTCTGGTTTTCTTTTCCGCAAAAACAGTATCCATAGGAAGCAGTCCCATTCCCTTGATGGTTCCTCCGGCTTCCACATGATGAGGGTCACTTAAGGTCTCACCCAACATCTGATAACCGCCACAGATTCCAAAAATGATCTTACCCTTTGCAGCTTCCTTCAAAACTGCAGCTTCCAGACCATTAGCCCGCATCCACAGCAGATCTTCCATTGTATTTTTTGTTCCTGGAAGGATGACCATATCCGGATTTTTCAGTTCACTGACATGCTGTACATATCTCAGGGAAACTCCCGGGATACTTTCCATTGGATTAAAATCTGTGAAATTGGAGATCCTTGGTACCCGAATCACCGCAATATCAATAAGATCCACTTCCTGTTTTCTGTCAAATCTTTCTGTGAGGCTGTCCTCATCCTCCACCTGAATATCCAGATACGGAGCCACTCCCACTACAGGGATATGGCTTCTCTCCTCCAGCATCTGCACTCCCGGATCAAGGATGGTCTTATCGCCGCGGAATTTGTTGATGATCAGACCCTTTACCATCTCTCTTTCATCCTCTTCCAGAAGCTCCACTGTACCGATCAGCTGTGCAAAAACACCACCTCTGTCAATATCTCCCACCAGAAGCACCGGTGCCTTGGCCATCTTTGCCATTCCCATATTTACGATATCTTCTGTTTTCAGATTAATCTCTGCAGGGCTTCCGGCCCCCTCGATCACAATGATATCATTTTCTGATGCCAGTTTATCATAGGCTTTCATAATATCCGGCACCAGCTTTTTCTTATATTTAAAATAGTCTCTGGCACTCATGGTTCCCAGGACTTCTCCGTTTACGATCACCTGGGAGCCTACATCATTGGTAGGCTTCAGAAGAATGGGGTTCATCAGCACAGAAGGCTTAATTCCGGCTGCCTCCGCCTGCATAACCTGAGCTCTGCCCATCTCCAGCCCCTCTTCTGTAATAAAAGAATTCAGTGCCATATTCTGGGATTTAAAGGGTGCCACCCTGTATCCATCCTGTTTAAAAATCCTGCAAAGCCCTGCTGCCAGAAGGCTTTTTCCTGCATTGGACATTGTCCCCTGCACCATAATTGCTTTTGCCATTTTTTGTTTCCCCTTTTCTCCTGTATAAATACTTATGAAAGCACTTCTTCCAGTACCTCTATCAGCTTTTTATTCTGTTCATGCAGCTTCACTGCCACACGGTAATATCCCTTTTTCAGCCCCGGATAGTTACTGCAGTCCCGGATCAGGATTCCCTTTGCAACACATCTTTCAAAGAGATCCTCAGGTCCGTAAAAGAATATATAATTTGCTTCAGAAGGATATACCGTCAGCCCAACCTGTCTCATCTTTTCCTTCATCCATGCAGATTCCCGGAAAATGATTTGCCGTCCTGCTTCCACATATTCTGATTCCTTCAATGCTGCCATTCCTGCCTGCTGTGCCATGGTAGACACATTCCAGGGCTGGGTGACTGCCTCCATCCGGTCAAGTACTTCCCCGTCCGAACAGAATCCATAGCCCAGCCGCACACCGGGGATCGCATATCTTTTGGTAAATGCCTTAAGAATAAAAAGTCCCGGATATTTTTCCAGTTTTCCCTTCAGCGTATGTTTCTCCGGATCTTTTACAAAATCCAGGAAGCACTCATCTACTACCATAAATATTCCCTGCATGGCACAAGTTTCCAGGATTTCTTCCAGAAGGTCCTGAGGTACAGTGATCCCTGTGGGATTATTGGGATTACACAGGAAAATAATATCCGGCTTTTCTCTTTTCAGAACATCCGGATAATCTTTCTGTATACAGAAATCATTTTCCTCTTTCAGATAATATCTGCTGATCTCACAGCCAACACTGACCAGTGCCTGTTCATACTCCGCAAAGGTAGGAGCAGGAAGAAGAGCCTTCTTTGGATTCAATGCCCTGCTGAGGGAAAAAATAAGGTCTGCGGCTCCATTCCCGCAGATCAGATATTCTTTTTTTGTATGTTCATAATCTGCGATTGCCTCTTTCAGAGGTCCGCATCCTACACGGGGATAATCACTCAGGTCCTCTACACTGTCTATGATCGCCTGCTTTACACTCTGCGGTGTTCCCAGAGGGTTACAGTTTGCAGAGAAATCCAGACAGTGATCATATTTATAAACATCACCGCCATGTATATGTTTTGTCATCAGTTGTCTCCTGTCTTACTATACATGTTTTATATTAATAACTATTCAGCAATCCACGTTACCGGAATTATAAAAAGAAACAATATCGCACCGCGCTTCCGATCAGAAGAAATATCACAGCTCCCAGGATCGCTGTTGCATAAAGCAGACGGTTGGATCGTCTGATATCCTCCACCTCTACAGGGCGAATTGCATCTCCGATGGTTGGTTTCTCATAAAGCTTTCCGAAATAGTAAGCATTGCCTGCAAGCTGTACGTCCAGTGCACCTGCCATTGCTGCCTCTGTCTGTGCAGAGTTGGGGCTGGCATGATTTCTTCTGTCTCTGCGGTAAATCTTTGCTGCATTTTTCACATCCATTTTTACAAATGCAGAGGCTGCCACCATCAGCCAACCGGAAAGTCTGGCGGGAATATAATTAGCCACATCATCCAGCTTTGCAGCGCAGCGGCCGAAATACAGATATTTATCATTCTTATAACCCAACATGGAATCCATGGTATTGATTCCTTTGTAAAGGAACATCAGCCACACTCCACCGATGGCCATATAGAACATAGGTGCTATGATGCCGTCCGAAGCATTCTCTGCTACAGTCTCTACTGCCGCCTTTGTAACACCTTCCTCTGTCAATGACTGGGTATCACGGCCTACGATCATAGATACTGCATAACGGGCCTCATCCAGAGTTCCGTTTTTCAGTCTGTCATAGACTTTCATGCTCTCTGTTTTCAGAGACTTCGTTGCCAGAAGCTGATAACACCAGAAGGTCTCCAGTGCGAATCCCACCCATACTGAAATCCCGTAGAGAATGTGCAGGATCAGAAATGGGATTCCACCGCTTAACAGACAGACAAGGATCACTTCTACTGTACCTGCAGCCAGTTCACCCTTATCTGTTTTCGGAAAAATCTTTCGGAGTATTTTTTCCAGAAATGCGATCAGATTTCCGATCAGACATACCGGATGATACAGCCATCTGGGATCTCCTATCATAAGATCAAGTATGAAGCCTGCTGCAAGAGCAAGCATACTGTAATGTAACATAATTATAAAACTCCTTGATGTCTTGGATGTTTCGATATTTCTGAAACACCCGGAATTCGGTAATTTACTACTATTTTACCAGCTGTCAAGCGGATATTCGCAATCCGCTTCATCGTTCTTTTGAATTATGATATTCCAGACATTTCATGAGAAAAGTCCTGGGAATCTGGGGATTTCCATAATAATAGATATGAGGATATCCTGCCAGCAGGTTACTGCTGCTGTGCATACAGTCCCAGCCTCTTTTACTTAAAGGCTTCGCCGCATGGAAGTCACTTCCACAGTTCTCAGAATCAAAATAGTGGAATTCATGAGCCGGAATCTCGCCGATCTCCTCTGCACTTCTGCCGAAAACAGGCTTCCCGGCAGTTAATGTGATATATCCAAATCTGGTCAGTCTGGGAGTGCGGAAACATTTTCCGGGAATCACTCCGCAGGTTTTCCGGAACACTCCGCCCATATCCTCCATCTGCTCATGAAGATACATAAAGCCTCCGCATTCTGCCATACATGGCATGCCCTGTTTAACTGCCTGTGCAATCTCTTCTTTCATGGATGCATTGCGTTCCAGTGCCTCTCCATTTAATTCCGGATAACCGCCATAAAGAAGAATCCCATCCAGATCTGCAGGAAGATGTTCATCATGAACTGGCGAGAAATCAACCAGCTCTGCCCCCATTTCCTGAAGAAGACGGAAATTGTCTTCATAAAAGAAACAAAAGGCTTCATCCTTTGCCACTCCGATACGCAGCTTCTGTGGCAGACAATATCCATATGTCCTGTCTTTCTGTATCAGAGATTCCGGCACCTGCAGCTCCTCTGCATTTTGGGCAAGTGCAAGGATCCTGTCGATCTCCAGTGTATCTTCCAATATTCCGGCAAGCTTCTGCAAACGTTCCTTCAGATCAGAAATCTCCTCAGGAAGCACAAGACCCAGATGACGGCTCTCGATCACACAATCCTCTACCTTTGGCACATATCCAAGAACCTCCACCTCAAGCTGTTCTTCCACCAGCTTCTTCATTCTGGGATAAAGCATGGGAGACATCTGGTTAAAGATTACGCCTTTGATATGGCTTTTCTCTTTGTACTCCATAAAACCTTTGATATAAGCTGCCAGGGAAATACTCATTCCTCTGCTGTTTACCACAAGGATGACCGGAGTATCTGTGGTATCTGCCAGGTCATAGGCGCTTGCTTTCGTGGAAATCCCTCCCACACCGTCATAATAGCCCATAACACCTTCCATCACTGCAATATCGCAGTCTGCTGCATTTTTTCCAAGCAGGTATCGGGTAGTCTCGGCATCTGTAAAAAAGGTGTCCAGATTACGGGATTTCGTCCCGATGACTCTGGAATGAAACATGGGATCTATATAATCCGGTCCGCATTTAAAAGATGCCACTTTCATTTTTCGATTGACCAGTGCCTGCAGAAGTCCGCAGGTGATCAGTGTTTTGCCACTGCCGCTGGCTCCTGCTGCAAGAAGTATTCTTGGAATATCCATCCCTGTTCTCCTCTGTTTCTGTCCTATATTTTTTCAACAATTTCAGGGCATTCCAATCTATTAACTGTTAATCTGCATTCCCTTAACTGTTAATTTGTAATCCCTGATATCTGCATCATTTGTTATTTCCCGGGATTCTGAAGTGTAATAATATAAATAGGATTCTCGCCCATCATCATATGATAACGTCCGATTGCCTTTGAACGTGCCGCACTTAGCTGCACGATCTCATTCTCTTCAAATCCAAACTCTTTCGCTGTTTCCAATGCTTCAGACACAGTTTCAAGAGTGATACAGTTGATCACGATCCGGACCTGAGGATTCTTTTCAATTAACAGCTTCACGATCTCTTTCAGATTCCCTGACGAGCCTCCGATAAAAGCATGGGTTGGTGTCGGAAGATCTTTCAGAGCCTCCGGTGCAAGTCCTTCCACGATCTCCAGATTATCCGCTGCAAATTTCAACTTATTCCGGTGGATCAGTTCAACTGCATCTTCCTTTTTCTCGATTGCCCAGACCTGTCCCTGATGAGCACGAAGTGCCATCTCTACTGACAGTGAGCCTGTTCCTGCGCCCACATCATAGCAGACAGAATCAGCAGTCAGCCGCAGTTTGGAAAGGGATACTGTACGCACCTCTTCCTTTGTCATGGGCGCTTTGCCTCTGATAAATTCCTCATCTCTGATCCCATGCGTTTCCAGACGTGTTCCTGCATTTTCATTTACTGCACAGATGACGGACAAAGGATCACCCTTATATTCTGTCAGTTCGCTGGCAGGCTTTGCAAAAATCTTCTCATTTTCATAGGACAGATTTTCTCCCACATAAAGAAGCACATCACCCATCCCGTATTTTACCAGTTTCTCTGCCAGAACTGCTACACCGTCTGAAGTTCCGAGTATGGAAAAAACTTTCTCTGTATAACAGATATGTGAGATAAGATTACAGCCTCTTCCATGTGCACTGACAATTTTGGCATCATCCCAGGACAATCCTATTTGGGACATAAAATATACAACAGAGGAAATCCCGCACTGAATCTCTATCTCTGTATTATTTTGTGCTGAACTATCCCGTTCTTCCTCACTCTTCTCTGATCCGTTCTTTCTCTGTACTCTCAGATCCGCACTGTCCTGACACAGTACTTCCAGAAGTTTTCTGGCCCCGCTGTAGAAGCCCACATCTCCGGAAAGGACGATCACAATATTGTCATACTCCGGATGTGCATCAATATAATCCCTGATCTCCTGGCTTCTGTATTCCACGAACACATCCTGTCCCGGACGTTTCACAGAATCCACCATCCTCCTGGCACCGATTAAAAGATCCGCCTGATCCAGTCTGTTCTTACCCTGGACAGTGAGAAGTTTTTGACTTCCCATTCCAATTCCCAGCAATGTAATATGCGGTCTGTGGGCTAAGCTGAAATGTTCTGTAAGAAATCTCTTACATTCTCTCACAGACATTCCTTCCTCTTTCAGAGGACGCCCGATGATCACAGGAACTGCATCACATTCCAGGGCAGCATCGATCTTATCCTGAAATCCACCTGCTTTTCCCGTATCCTTTGTGACCAGATATCTGCAGTCATACTGTCTGAGCATTGCAGCATTCAGCTCTCTGGAAAAAGGTCCCTGCATTCCTATCAGATGTTTACCCTCAAATCCCAGCTCTGCACAGGCCTTCATCACATTGGGCAGAGAAAGGACTCTTGCATAAAGACGGTTCTGATAATCCTTCATGCCTGTAAAGCCAGCCAGCTCCTTGCTTCCTGTTGTCAGCAGTACATTTCCCTGAGTCTGATCCAGATAATCTGCTGCAGCCTGAACACTGTCCACATATACTGCTCTGTCCTCATGTTCTCCTGCTTCTCTCAGCACCCTGTAATATACTGTCTGCGTCTTCTCACAGGCTGTCCTGATATTTACAGTCACCTCAGCAGCATAAGGATGGGTGGCATCCAGCACTATTTCCGGTTTCTCCTGTAAAAAGGTCTCCTCCATGGCCGCTACATCCAGTCTTCCGGTCTGAACAGTGAGAAATTCATTTTCTGTAAGAGATTTACTGCCATATTCTGTGGCAACAAAACCTTTTGTCTCTATCTTATGATCTGCCAGAAACCGGCAGATTTCGTATCCTTCTGTTGTTCCCGCAAAAACAAGAACTTTATACATTCCTATATCCCCTCGGTGTTACCATCTTATTGTTGATTTCCTTTGTCTGAGAATTACCGATAAATACTGTGGTAAACATATCCACCTGTGTATCTCTCAGTTCCTTTAATGTCATTACATGAGCTTCTTCGCCTTCTCTTGCAATATTGGAAACTGTTCCGCAGATGGTATCCGGTGATTTGTATTTCATCATCAGATCACAGGCTTTCTGCAGGTAATCATGACGTTTTTTACTTGACGGATTGTAAAGGCATACAACAAAATCTGCCTGGGCTGCTGCCAGAAGTCTTGCCTCTATCTTTTCCCATGGTGTGAGAAGGTCGCTTAAGCTGATCAGACAGAAGTCATGGATCAGAGGTGCACCCAGAACAGCAGCTCCGCCTGTTGCAGCTGTCACACCCGGAATGATCTCCAGCTCTGTTTCCGGATAATTGACACCAACCTCATACATCAGACCTGCCATACCGTAAACTCCTGCATCACCGCTGCAGATCATGGAAACAGTCTTGCCTTTCTTTGCCTCTTCAAAAGCAAGGACACAACGATCTACTTCCTTTTTCATAGGTGTAGTCATAAATTCTTTTCCCGGAAAATATTCCTTCACCAGGTCTACATATACGGTATATCCGATGATTGCATCACTTTCATTCATGGCGCGGATCGCTTTTCCTGTCATCTGGTCATAAGCTCCCGGTCCGATTCCGATTACATATATTTTACTCAAAATGTATCCTCCATTCCCTGGCAGCCACTGCTGTGGTCACACCATTTTCTCCTGTTTTTCTCTGGAGCAGCCTGCCATTTCCACTGGCAAGGACTGCACTTCTCTCACAGACATTGTCCACACCTGTGATCTTTTTTACAAAAGGTGAGGGAGTAAATTCTCCAGGCACCTGTTTCAGTTCTTCTTCTGTATAAGTCACAAAAGGAATCTGCCAGTCCTGTGACAATGACAGGATTCCCTGTTCTTCTTTCTTCAGATCGATACTTGCAATCTGCTCAAATGCTTCTTTATGAAATCCGGATCTGTCCAGCACCTTCTGCGCTGCCTCTGCGATTCCACGGGCATCCTTGTCTTTCCTGCAGCCCATACCCAGAGTCAGACATTTCGGAACTACCTGCGTGGTAGAAATAAAAGGATTACAGGAAGTATGTACAGTAACTGCAACTCCGCAGTCTATATTCGTACAGTCTGTCCCTGTTCCATTAAAACCAGAGCTTTTCTGTGTTTCCTCTTCTGATCTGTCATCCGTACTGTTGACAGGATTCCCATATTCATCACACCGGACCAGTCCCTCTGGCAGTTCACCGTCCGTCGGAAACTCACTGTAAAATCCAACTTTCTTTCCTGCCAGAAGTGCAGCAGAGACTTCCTTTGCTGCTTTCATGTTAAAGATACTGCAATTGTTTTTCTTTGCAAAAACATCTACTGCAAAACGGTGATGCAGGTCTGTGGCTGTTGTGACCACTGGTATTGCTTCCAGAATTTCTGCTGTTTTTAGCGCCAGTTCATTGGCACCGCCCAGATGTCCTGACAGAAGGGAAATGACAAACTTTCCACACTCATCTACGACCAGCACCGCAGGGTCTGACTTCTTTGACGCTACATAAGGCGCAATGCTGCGGACGGCAATTCCGGTGGCACCGATAAAGATCAGTGCATCTGAATCAGAAAATTTCTCTCCTGCCCATGCAGAGGTACTGATCTGAATAGAATCCGGAAGATATTTACTTTTTTTATCCAGTTCTGCTATCATACCGGAAGCTTCCAGCCCCCGGCATAATCTCTCCCCGGTCTGCTGACCGGTAAGGCTGAAGCATATAAGTGCAACCTTCACTGTTATATTCCTTCTCTTTCTCCTGTTTACAGTAATCTCATAAACGATAGCAATTCCTTAAGGTTACCAGATTCTATGAGTGATGTGTTTTTGATTTCACAGCCTCACGAAATTCTGTGGTAAACTCCGGATCATACAGCTTGGAACGGTCATAGTGTGCTGCTGCAACTGTATCTCCGATGATCATCAGAGCTGTTTTTGTAATATTATTTTCTGCAGCTGTTTTTGCCAGTGTTCCTACTGTGCAGACGAAGGTCTTCTGTTCCGGCCAGGTTGCCTTATATACAATGGCTGCTGGTGTATCTGCTGTGTAGCCGCCTTCAATAAGACGTTTGCTCAGTTCTTCCAGCATTCCTGTACTTAAGAATACAACCATGGTTGCCTGATGAGCAGCAAATGACTGAATACTTTCCTTGGACGGAACCGGAGTTCTGCCTTCCATTCGTGTAATGATCACACTCTGGGAAATATCCGGCAGAGTATATTCCAGATTCAGGGCACTTGCAGCACCGCAGAATGCACTGACACCCGGACAGTAATCATAAGCGATATTTTTCTCATCCAGAATATCCATCTGCTCACGAATCGCACCGTAAATACATGGATCTCCGGTATGAAGTCGGACAGTTGTCTTTCCCTCTGCTTCCGCCTTCTCGATCACATGGATCACTTCCTCCAGTGTCATTTTTGCACTGTTGTAGATGGTGCAGATGTCCTTTGTATATTCCAGAAGCTTTGGATTTACCAGTGATCCTGCATAGATCACCACATCTGCTTCCTCCAGATACTGTTTTCCTCTTACTGTGATAAGATCCGGTGCTCCCGGACCTGCTCCTACGAAATGTACCATAATCTATCATTCTCCTTATTATAAATTTATTTCAACTGTTCAATACTTTCACAGTTGTGAGTCAAAATCCATTAAAAATCGCCTTTGCGATAGGATCTTTACTGTGCCTCATCATTCTGTGCATTAATCAGCTTTATCAGCTTCTCTGCATCTGCAGTCTGCCCCAGATACCCATAAGTATTATTAAAGATCACTGCCCCCAGAAGGATCTGCTCATAGGATCTGTGATTTAAATAAAACTGGATCCTGTCCAGGATCTCTTTCATGGTCTTCTGAAGTATCTGATATTTTTCCAGAATGTCTATTGCTTCATCTGTAGTAGATGCATTCAGGATTTCCTTTGCACACTCCAACGATGCTCCTGCCCGGATCGCATTGGATGCCAGCACTTCCATCCTGGCATCTGCACTGTGGGAATGGGTATTCATGATCCCTGCTGCAACTTTTACAAACTTTCCGATATGAGCAATGAAAAGGATTCCCTTAACTCCCATATCAATTGCCATGTCAATGGTCTCACCTACATAATTGCTGCATTTGATATTTTTTTCATAAGGGAGATCCATATGCTCCCGCAGATAATCTGCCCCGTAATTTCCTGGTGTTACCAGAAGATATTCTTCTCCCTGGGAAAAATGCTGCTTCATCTCTACATTGATACTCTGTACAAGAGCAGCTTCGCTCATAGGTTCTACAATCCCGGAAGTTCCCAGAATGGAGATTCCTCCCACAATTCCCAGACGTGGATTAAAGGTTTTCTTTGCAATTTCCACACCTTCAGGAACGGAGATGATGATCTTCAGTCCGCCCTCATAATCATATTTCTCAGCAATTTCTGTAGCTTCACGCAAAATCATGGCCTTTGGCACAGGATTGATGGCTGCTTCCCCGATTTTCTGGGAAAGTCCGGCTTTTGTTACCCTTCCCACACCAACACCTCCGTCGAGGATGATTCCCGGTTCTTTTGTTTTCTGCACCGTGGCATAAACCAGTATTCCGTTTGTAGTATCCGGATCATCTCCTGCATCCTTCTGAATTGCACAGGTCACCTGATTTCCTTCAATCCGGATGTCTTTCAGTTCCAGTGTAAGCAGGATTCCCTTAGGAGTCATCAAGGTGACAGCCTTCTGCATGACACCACCCAGCAGGATCTCTGCAGCACCCTTACATGCAGCTGCTGCGCAGGAGCCTGTTGTATAGCCAAACCTCATTTTTTTATTGCCACGTATCACGTAGTAATCTTCCAGTCCGTTTTTCATGACGCCTCCTTTGCTGCATTGTTGTCACATTCTGTCTGCAGATTGCTCCACAGCATTACTGATATCATTTATATAGCATCTACATAAAAAGGAGGGATTTCTGTGTGCAACAAAATCCCTCCTGAAAGTTCTTTTCCCGAAATATCCTCTGGTTGCCGCAGATCATATTTCCTCTCTACAATGAAAAGCAGACAGTATCTGGCTGTTACAGTAACGGACTTGCGCAGGAATTTCACCTGACTTCCTGTAATGCTTTTCCAGAATTATTTCCGAGAATCATTATATAATTTTGAGCAGTAAAAGTCAACGCATTTCATGGCTATACCACCTTGTTATACTACCTTATGCTTCAGCCATTTCCTACTGTGGAAGCGAAGAGAAAATACGATTCCCCGCACTGTCCAGTCAGTAAACATTCCAATCCATACAGCCATTGGGCCGAAGCCTCTGAAACGGATCAGATATACACAAAGGCAAAAACGGAATGTCCACATAGTGATACAGGATGTGATCATGGAAAATTTTACATCTCCGGCTGCTCTAAGGCCATAAGCAGGGATAAATGCCAGGGTCCATACAATAGGTTTGACAACCGTTATCCAGGATATCATATGGAAACACATTCTTGCACTTTCCGGTTCCATACCACCCAGCTTTGTGACCGGAATGGTTAAGGCAAACACCAAAAGACAGCTTGCAACAACAATGATTTCTGCAAGAACACTTAATTTCTTAATATAGTAAACTGCCTCATCCTTTCTGCCCGCTCCCAGACACTGTCCTACTACAGTCATCAGACCGATTCCTACACCGATAGCTGCAATACCGTTAAGGTTCTCAAGGATATTCGTCATTGCCTGAGCTGCAATGGCTACCGTCCCCAGTGTAGATACGGAAGACTGTATTGCCAGCTTTCCAAGCTGAAACATGCTGTTCTCTATACCGGACGGGATTCCCAGAGCCAGAACTCTTCTGATCATTTTTCCATCCGGACGGATCTGTCTGTAATTTCTGACTACAATAGGCTGTCTGTCCATACGAAGCTGCCAGAGTACCACTACAGCACAGAAGACTCTGGATGCAAGAGTTGCGATGGCAGCTCCTGCCACTCCCATATTGAATCCCCAGATCAGCGCCGCATTTCCGCCGATATTAATCACATTTGAAATAACCGATACTGTCATTGGCCCTCTGGTATTTCCCTGGGACCGGAATATGGATGCTCCCGCATCATAAAGTGCTATAAACGGAAAAGACAACGCCGTATAGAAGAAATACACCTGAGAGGCAGTCATAACATCTGATTCTACTTTTCCGAATATCAGTTTTAACAGCGGCACACGAAACAGCAGGCACAGAGCAGTCACTGCTACGGATATGGCAGTAATGATAAATAATACCTGTCTTGCTGATTTATTTGCCATTTCATGATTTTTCTGACCTATGTACTGTGAACAGAGGATTGCACCGCCTGCTGCCAGCGCTGAGAACGCCTGGATCACCAATACATTGATGGAATCCACCAGAGATACCGCGGATATTGCAGCAGAGCCTACATTGCTGACCATCATGGTATCCACAGTTCCCATCAGGGAATTCAGTACCTGTTCAAAAATAACCGGTATCAACAGGGTTCGGAGCATTTTGTTTGTAAAAATATGTTGCTGTTCTTTCATTTTTTCCACCTGAATCTATTTTCTTTTTTTGATTATACGCTTAATTTTCTGTGATGCAATAGAATAAAATGTATTTTTTAACGTTTTCAGGGTTACTGTTCACCCGCCACTATTCCGCGAGGTGTTTTGGCATGAATATACCAAAATCCCGAGACATACAAGCCAAAATTCCATTGCCGCAGGCAATCTGGAATGAGTTTTGGCTACATTACTGTGAACAAAGTGAACAGTAATTTTTCAGGAAATCTGATAATTGTTCTTGTTATGTTCTTCAAAATCTGATACAGTGAATCTGTTAAAAATAAGGCAGGGCATATCAGCCCGCAATTCTTAAATCTTATACAAATCAAGAAAGCAGACAGATCATATGCAAAGAATCCTTAAATATATTATCTCCGAAAATACAACTCCGGTCACGATTCTGGACTTTCTAAAAAAAGAGGGATTTTCCCGCCACATATTAAGTTCAATGAAGAACATCCCCAACGCCATCATCCTCAATGGTGAACGTGGTTTCGGACGATCAGTGCTTAAACCGCAGGATCATCTGATCGTCACTGTTCCTGAAACCGAATCAGGAGAAAACATTATCCGTACAAAGATGGATTTGAATATCATTTATGAAGATGAGGATATCCTTGTGATAAACAAGCCTGCAGATATGCCTGTGCACCCTTCTGCGGGAAATTATGAAAATACTCTTGCAAACGGAATCGCCTGGTATTTTGCAGAAAAAGGAGAGGATTTTGTTTACCGCTGTATCAACCGGCTGGACCGGGATACCACCGGTGCTCTGATCCTTGCCAAAAATCCCCTCAGCGCAGCGATTCTGTCAGTTCAGATGAAAAAACGTCAGATTCTCAGGACTTATCTCGCACTTGTAGATGGGCTTCTTCCTGACTCCGGAACGATCAACGCTCCTATCGCACGAATGGAAGGCTCCGTGATCACCAGGGAAGTAAATTTCGGAACCGGGGAGTCTGCAATAACTCATTATGAACGGCTGGCGGCAGGAAAAGAATATTCTCTGGCTGAACTTCATCTGGAAACAGGGCGCACACACCAGATACGTGTGCATATGAAATATATCGGGCATCCTCTGCCCGGAGATTATTTATATAATCCTGATTACCGTCGGATAAACCGTCAGCCCCTTCATTCTTATCAGTTGGAGTTTACTCATCCTATAACCGGAAAGGTCATGCTTTTTACTGCTCCGCTTCCTATTGATTTTATTTCTGCCTTTTATAGCAATTCTCTAAAATAATGTATTTATAGCAATCCCATAAATTACTGCAAACAAACAAAACAGTTCATCAGTTTTATGTCTGATGAACTGTTTTGATATGAATGCATATACATTCTTATTTATTTTTCTCATAAATGATCAAAAGACCTCTCAGAAGAAGTTCCTCGTCCAGAATGATTTCTCTCTTACAATGAGGGACGATTTTCTTTGCCAGACCCCCGGTTGCCACTACAGTTGCCTTCTCCCCCAGTTCCTCTTCGATCCTGTCAATGATTCCATCCAGAGCTGCTGCATTGCTGTAAAGAACCCCACTCTTCATACATTCGATCGTGTTTTTCCCAATCACATGTCTTGGCGCATCAATACTGATTCCGCTGAGCTGGGAAGCCCTCGCAGTAAGTGCATCCAAGGAAACCCCTACACCCGGAAGAATCATTCCGCCTACATACTGCTTCTTACTGTTGACAACAGACGCTGTGGTTGCAGTTCCCATATCAATAAGGATTAACGGCACCGGATAACCGGCAATTCCTGCCACTGCATCAGCAACCTGATCTGCACCAAGCTGTCCCGGATTATCCATCATAATATTCAGTCCTGTCTTTACACCAGGTCCGAGAACAATTGCATTTTTCTTGAGAATTTTCTCTGCGGCAAGTTTCACAATATTTGTGATCTGTGGCACTACAGAAGAAATAATACAGCCCTCAATCTCTGTTTTTTTGATATGATAGATATCAAGAACATTCTTTAAATCCACCGCATATTCCAGTTCCGTCTTTGTACGGTTAGTAGAAAGGCGTTCTATAAAATATGTTTTCAGGTCATCAATACATCCAACTACAATGTTGGTGTTTCCAACGTCAATTGCTAAAATCATAATTATTTATCTCCAATTTCTTAATCATCCTGTTCCCTTAACAGACAGAATCCTGCATCAGCGAAAGAATTTTATCCAGGATCCTAAAAGCTGCGTCTTCTTTACTCATAAGCGGAAGAGAGATTTCCTCATCCTGTGTGATCAATGTCAGTACATTGGTATCTCCCTGAAATCCGGCGCCCTCCACTTTCACATTGTTGGCAGCCACCATATCCAGATTTTTCTTTGCCAGCTTGGCTCTGGAATTGTCGATCACATTCTGTGTCTCCATGGAAAATCCGCAGAGAAACTGTCCGGCCCGTTTGTGTTCCCCAAGAAACTTCAGGATATCATCTGTTCTTTCCAGTTCTATGCACATCTGTCCGTCACTTTTCTTAACTTTTTCTTCACTGATCCTGGCAGGGCGGTAATCTGCCACAGCAGCAGCTTTAACAATAATGTCCTGTTCGTTGCTGACAGAAGTTACAGCTTCATACATATCCCTTGCAGTCACAACAGGCACCAGCTTTACAAACATGGGAGGTTCAATTGAAGTACGTCCGCTGACCAGCGTGACATCTGCACCGCGGAGCATGGCAGCTTTCGCAATAGCATAGCCCATTTTTCCTGAAGAATGATTGGTAAGATAACGAACAGGATCAACAGATTCCTGTGTAGGACCTGCAGTTACAAGAATTTTCTTTCCTTTCAGATCTTTCTCACAGGCAGCTTCGCGCTCAATATAGGCAAGTAATGTCTCCGGTTCCGGCATTTTTCCTGTTCCTGTGTCGCCACATGCCAGATATCCGCATACCGGAGCAATCACTTCATATCCGTAATGCTCCAGAATCTTTAAATTATCCTGCACTACAGGATTCTCAAACATATTGATATTCATGACCGGGGAAATGAATTTCTTACATTTGCATGCCATGATCGTAGTAGTAAGCATATCATCTGCGATCCCATGTGCCAGTTTTCCGATCACATTAGCACTTGCCGGTGCGATCATCACTACATCTGCTTTCTTTGCAATCGATACATGTTCTACCTGAAACTGAAAATTCCGGTCAAAGGTATCCACCAGACATTTATTTCCTGTGAGAGTTTCAAAAGTGATCGGATTGATAAAATTCGTGGCATTCTCTGTCATCAGCACATGAACATCTGCATGGCGTTTCTTCAGCGCGCTTGCCAGATATGCAATCTTATACGCCGCAATGCTGCCTGTCACTCCCAGTAATACTGTTTTTCCTTCCAGTGTCATTTTCCTTTACCTCTTTCTCCGAACCATATTATTTCTGGCTGTTTCTACGTCTTTATACTTATATGTCAAAATCTATCATAATTCATCTTTGATAACAGGATTCTGACTTTTACAATTCTATTTATTATAGACTAATTATTATCAAAAATGCAATAAGTGATTTGTTTTATTTGCGAAACAATCTTGGATGGAATTTTGGCTCGTATGTCTCGGAATTTTGGCATATTCATGCCAAAACACCTCGCGGGATAGTGGTGTGTGAACAGTAACGGTGAACCTCAGCAAGATTACACTTAACCGTTGTTTATAAAGATTTCCTGCATTATAATAATAATCAGTCAGATATCCATAATTTGCGCTGGACTCTACCTGACTTAACTGACAGACCGGATTACTATAATATACTGATATCAACATATAAATCCGGTGTATGACTTTGTGGAGGAATATAGGAATATATGAAGAATTATCAGATCACACAATGGTGCGCAGCTTTCATCAGACAGCAGGTACAGGAAGGAGACTTCTGTATTGATGCTACAATGGGAAACGGAAATGATACGCTTCTGCTTTCGCAGCTATGCGGAGAATCAGGAAAGGTTCTTGCCTTTGATATTCAGGAGCAGGCACTGACTGCAACCCAAAAGAGACTGAACGCCGGACATGTTCCGGAAAATTACAGACTGCTTCTGGAATCTCACGCAAATATGGCAGAATATGCCACACCAGACAGTGTAAGCTGCATTGTATTTAATTTTGGTTATCTTCCCGGTGGAGATCATTCACTTGCAACCAGAGGTGAAACCAGCATTCAGGCATTGACCCAGGCTTTAACCCTTCTGAAAAAAGGCGGAATGATTTCTCTTTGCATCTACAGTGGCGGCGATTCCGGATTTGAAGAGCGGGATCAGATCCTTGACTGGCTGAAAAACCTTGATTCCCATCAATATCTGGTAATCAAAAGCGAATATTATAATCGCCCCAACAACCCACCGATACCAGTGCTGATAATTAAAAATTAACTGTATCTGTTCCAAAAAGCAGCAGAAAAGATTTTTCATATCTCTCCTGCTGCTTCTTGTTATGCCTTTTCTTCAATTTTTGTTTGTTCTCCGGGCACTTATACTTCGATTTTTGTTTTACTTAATCTGTAATGGTAATCTTCTCAATAACCGGCTGCTGATCTGACGGGATTGTTCCATTGTCGTCTGTCGGTTTTGCATCCTCGCAGATCTTATCAACAATATCCATGCCTTCTGTCACATGGCCAAATCCTGCATAATCTCCGTCCAGGAATGTACTGTCTGCCTGAACAATAAAGAACTGCGAGCTTGCGCTGTCCGGATCACTGGCTCTTGCCATGGAAATAGTCCCTCTTGTGTGGGAAATATCATTGTCTACTCCATTGTTGCTGAACTCACCCTTAATATTCTCTTTTGATCCACCTGTTCCGTCTCCGTTGGGATCACCACCCTGAATCATGAATCCATCCATGATACGGTGGAATGTCAGTCCGTCATAAAAACCTTCCTGTGCGAGTTTCACGAAATTTGTCACTGTGATCGGTGCTGTATCTGCATCCAGTTCCACATCAATCGTACCGTAATCCTTTACTTCAATCTCTGCGTGATGAATTCCTGTCAGTTCTTTGGAAGTATCCAGAAGCACACTGGTTGTACTGCTGTCTGAAGAATCTTTATTTTCAGAATCTGTATCAGCAGAATCACTCTTTTCATCAGAACCATCAGAAAATCCTGCTTTTTCTGCCTCTTCTTCACTTGCTACATTATCACTGTCAGAAGAAGCAGCTTTTGTCTCCGTCTCTTCCTGAGAAGAAGTCTCCTCTTTCGCTGTTTCCTCTGTTTTTGTACTCTCTTCTGTTTTATCACTGCTGCCACATCCTGCCAGTAAACCTGCTGACATAGCTGTAACACAAAGTGCTGCCAGTAATTTTCTTTTCATTTTCCTTTACCTCCGAAATCATTTACAACAATCTGATTATAACCTATCTCAGAAAAAAAACAACTCTTTTCACAAAATGTTCAGATTGTGAATGTTTCCTGTGTTTACTTCTTTCTGATTGCCTGTTAAAATGTATATGGCTGTTCAGTTCTGTACCTTCCCTTTTTGCAGTGAAACCGGAACAACAGACTGATGAACAGTCAGAATATATCTGCAAAAGAAAGCGAGGAATCCAAAATGGAAAAAATAACAAGTTTTACCATTGACCATATCAAATTACAGCCTGGAATTTATGTTTCACGTAAGGATCCGGTTGGCGGCAGTATGATCACTACCTTTGATATCCGTATGACTTCTCCTAACGAAGAACCTGTGATGAATACCGCTGAGCTTCACACGATCGAGCATCTGGCAGCAACATTCCTGAGAAATCATAAAGAGTTCGGCTCTAAAATGATCTACTGGGGACCGATGGGATGCCGTACAGGCAATTATCTTCTTTTAAATGGAGATTATGAGTCCAAGGATATCGTTCCGCTTATGATCGAGACTTTTGAATTTATACGTGATTTTGAAGGTGAAGTTCCGGGAGCATCTGCAAAAGACTGCGGAAATTATCTGGATATGAATCTGCCTATGGCAAAATATCTGGCAGGAAAATTTCTGGATGAAGTTCTTTATGATATCAAGCCGGACAGACTTATTTATCCACAGTAACATTCTACAGTATTATAGCAATCCTCATAAACAACACACCGAAAAAGATTTCTATCGTATTTTTCAGACAAAAAAAGCAGAAGCTGACAGGTCATTATCCCCTGCAGCTTCTGCTTTTACTTATACATTTCTGTCAACATTTTTCCAAAAAAGCCTTTATTGTACCTCTCATAGAAATTTATTCAAAGAGGACTGATACAAATTTTCATATCATCAGATTATTCTGCACTTTCATCATAAGACGTATCTGCTGATGTATCTGCTGCAGTCTCACCTGCGTCTGCTGCCGGAGCTGTTGTTGTCACAAAATCTCCGCTTGCATAACAGGTCTGTCCATTATAATCCACACGAATCCATCCATTCTCGCATACACCTGTACTGTTCAGCTGAGTTCCGGCTGCCACACTTGAAATCAGATCTGCATCTGCACTTGCATCAGAACGAAGATTTAATTCTGATGACGCATAATAGGTATCGGATTTCACTTCTACTTTTACACCACTGGCTGTCTGCTCTGCTGCCGGCGTTGGTGTTGCTTCCGGTGTTGGTGTTGCCTCTGAAGCCTCAGGAGTAGGTGTGACCTCCGGTGTTGGTGTTACTTTAACGATCATAACGCTGGAATCAATAGTAGGATCAAATCCGCATCCCTGAGCAGCAAATGCAAGTCCCAGTACAAGAACCAGCCAAAGTGATTTCTTCATAAGTAGTTTCCTCCTTTATCAAACACGCTCTGTCCCCTCGTGTTTTCTGTGTTCGCTTTATGTATTAATATACACGATTCTTACAGATAATTCAAGTATGCGTTTTGTCCTGCTTTGTCTGCTTTCTTCCATTTGCGCGGAATTGCTGCAGGGTTACTGTTCACTCCGTTCTCAGTAACGCTGTAGGTTCTGTGTTTATCTACAACAATTCATAAAGGACTTCCACCTCGCCGCCACAGATCATTCCCAGATTCGCACCGCCCTGGTTAGACAGATTATATTTTCTGATTTCACCATGCTGCGCTTCTGGTGCATATTTCAAAGCCTGAAATTCTACATTTCCGCCTCCGATGCTTCCATATGAATTCCCGTCTTTATCAATAAACATTTTACTTCCTGTCCCTCTTGGAGAAGAACCACTCTTGGATATGATCGTGATCATAATTCCATTTTCTTTTTTCCTGACAGCATCCTCCACAGCTCCATCAATATAAGAAACATCATACCTGTTCTTTTCCTGAACGATCTCCGCAGCAATACTTACAGCAATCTCTGCCGGCATATGTCCTCCGATCGGCAATCCAATCGGTGCATGGATACTGTTGAGCTGTTCTTCGCTGAAACCTTCTCCGAGTAATTTTTCTCTGGTCAGTTTTACCTTATTTTTACTGCCGATCATTCCCAGATAAGTATAAGGGCGTCTCAGAATCTGTCTGGCACAGGCACTGTCTCCGAGATGACCTCTTGTCACGATCACATAATAAGCATTTTCATAGGCCGGTATTTTGTCTGAAAGCTCATCATAACTGCCTTTAATCAGCCGATCGGCATCCGGAAATCTCTCTGAAGTCACAAAGTCTTCTCTGTCATCCATAACAGTCACATGAAATCCCAGCATTTTTCCGATTTTTGCAACAGGCTGCGAAACATGTCCGCCTCCAAAAATGATAAGCTGCGGATTTTTCACATAAATTTCCACAAAGAAATCTACATCTCCCATATGAACAACTTTTGTCTCCTGGCACTCCGCCAGATCAGCTTCATATTTTTTCCAGAAATCTGCTGTATTTTCATCGAATGATAAACAATGATTTTCTTTTATCAGACATTTTTCGCCCTTATGATTCCCGTTTAAAACCATTGCTGTTTTTACTTTTCCTGTTTCTTCCAAAATCTGATAAATTTTTCTGTACATAACTCTCTCCTGTTTCGATACAAAATAAGGAATAAAATACCTTTTGACCATGACATCATTATATATTATAATTGACAGAAAAAGGGGGATTATTATGAAAAAAAACTTTTTTCTACACAGTCTGCCCTTCAGACTGCTTGTCGGCGTGGCTTTTGGAATCTGTATCGGACTTCTTCTTAATATAATAGATGAATCTGCCATTACGACTGCAGTACTGAATGTGGTTGTAACATCGAAGTATATTCTTGGTCAGCTGATCAGCTTTTCTGTTCCGCTGATCATCATTGGATTTATCGCACCATCTATTACCAAACTCGGAAACAATGCTTCCAGAATGTTAGGTGTTGCAGTCAGTATTGCTTATGCTTCCTCACTGGGAGCTGCTTTATTCTCTGCATTATCCGGATACCTGCTGATTCCACATTTGTCCTTCAGCTCCACTGCCAGTCATCTCAAAGCTTTGCCGGATGTAGTTTTTGAGCTTTCCATTCCACAGATAATGCCTGTCATGAGTGCACTTGTACTGGCCATTATGCTGGGACTTGCATCCGCATGGACAAAAGCCAGTCTGATTTCTTCTTTTCTTGAAGAATTCCAGAAGATCATACTGGCTATTGTATCAAGAGTCATTATTCCGATTCTTCCATACTTTATCGGACTGACTTTCTGTTCACTGGCATACGAAGGAACAATCACCAGACAGCTTCCTGTATTCCTTCAGGTAATCGTCATTGTTCTGATCGGACATTTTATCTGGATAGCTCTTCTGTATATACTTGCAGGAATTTATTCCAGAGAAAATCCTCTGAAAGTTGTAAAACATTATGGTCCCGCCTACCTCACAGCTATAGGTACCATGTCATCTGCTGCCACATTGCCGGTTGCCCTCCAATGTGCACACAGAGCAAAACCTCTGCGAAAAGATCTGGTAGATTTTGGTATTCCACTGTTTGCCAACATTCATCTCTGCGGTTCTGTCCTCACAGAAGTATTCTTCTGTATGGCAATCTCCAAAATTCTCTATGGTGCAGTTCCTGCACCGGGAGCCATGGTTCTTTTCTGTGTCCTGCTTGGAATTTTTGCCATCGGTGCTCCGGGTGTACCGGGAGGCACTGTTATGGCATCTCTCGGTATTATCACCGGTATCCTGAAATTCGGTGATTCTGCTACAGCTCTGATGCTGACTATCTTTGCACTTCAGGACAGTTTCGGAACAGCCTGTAACGTAACAGGCGATGGTGCCCTGACTCTGATTCTTACCGGATATGCCAGATACCACAATATCAGAGAACAGAAATTGCAATAAAAGTTCAAAATACCATCATATCTGTCTTTCTTCTCAGATATGATGGCCTTTATTTTCTTACGGACGAATCACCTTATCTGCACCTGTCATACGCTCTGCAATCGTATACATATCGGTAACTTTTCCAACCATCAGTTTCTCCATCAGTCCATAATGCTTCAGGCAGGTACCGCAGGTCAGGATTTCCACGCCCTCTTCTTCCATCTTTTTCAGATCTTCCAGACTTTCGGAGTCTTCTGTTGTAAGTTTTGCACCTCCATTGTAGAAAAGGATTGTATCCGGATGTGTTTCCATCTGAGAAAGGGCATAGATAAATCCTTTTATCAAAATCTTTCCCAGTTCATCATCACCATTTCCCATAACATTTGAGGAGATTACTGCTACCGTCACTTTTTTATGCGGTGCTTCGCAGACAAATTCCTCTTCTTCCAAAGTGCCACCTGCCTGTTCAGTCTGTACTGCCATCTTCACCTGATACTTTTTGTCTCCCAGTTTTTCAGATACAAACGTACAGCCTGTTTTATTTGCAAGTCTGCTCAGATTATTCACTGCGGTTTCATTATCGATCAGAATTTCAATCTCATCACCGACTGCCGCATTATCAATAACCTTCTTTGTCATCACTACCGGAATCGGGCACTGTTTTCCCATTGCATTTACTTCATGTTTCATTTTCTGTCACCTCTTGTTATTTTTTATATTCACTGCTTATTATTCTTCGCAACCACTAATAATCTCCGCAGGGGACTTGCATGATTGGATTAAAATGTATACTTTACATCTGATTCTTACCACGCTTAATATATTTTCCTGTTTTCTCCAGAATTACTTTTCCATCCTGCACCACATGAGCTCCTCTTAAATATACGCTGTCAATATCTCCATGAAGCTTAAATCCCTCATATGGATTATTATCCGTATGATACAGATGTGTCTTTGCAGAGATAACGTTTTCCTTCTCAGGATCAAATACAACAATATCTGCATCACTTCCCTCACGTATCACACCTTTATTGGGATACACCCCGTAAAGTTTAGCTGCATTCTCACTTAACAGACGGCACATCTGTTCCTGCGTGATCCTGCCTGTGCGTACACCGTATGTATAAAGCAGAGTTCCTCTCGTCTGTACTCCCGGCAGACCTCCGGGAATCTTCGTGAAATCATCTTTACCAAGAGCTTTCTGCTCCATTGTAAAGCTACACTGGTCAGTTGCAACCGTCTGGATCTGACCATTAGCCAGTGCTTTCCACAGACAATCCTGATCTGCCTTCTTACGGATCGGAGGTGCACACACGTATTTGGCACCTTCAAAATCCGGTTTGGAATATACACTGTCATCCAGAAGCAGATACTGCGGACAGGTTTCCGCATATACCTTCTGTCCGTTCATTCTGGCACGCATCACTTCTTCAAATGCTTTCCGATTGGTAAGATGTACTACCATTACAGGAGCATCTGCTGCATCTGCGATCACAAGAAGGCGGTGAACTGCCTCTGCCTCCATAATATCCGGGCGCACCAGCGGGTGATTCTCAGGTCCCAGACGTCCCTCTTTTTTCGCTTCTGCGATCAACGCATCGATTGCCCCTGCATTCTCACAATGTACCCCTGCAAAACATCCGTATTCATTTAATTTCTTAATAATCTTATAAAGGTCACCGTCATCTACGATCATTGCCGGATAAGTCATGTAAAGCTTAAAACTGGTAATCCCTTCATTGATCATATCCTGTATTTCTCTCTCAGTTTCCTCATTCCATTCCACAACAGACATATGAAAAGAATAATCACAGGAACATTTCCCATCTGCTTTCTTATGCCACTTCTCAAGGCCTTCCTTCAGCGTATGACCACCTTTATCCTGAGACGCATAATCGATCACCAGAGTTGTTCCTCCTGCAATGGCAGCTCTTGTTCCTGTTTCAAAATCATCTGCCGTCACTGTTCCTGCCACTTCCAGGTCAAAATGTGTATGTCCGTCTATAAATCCCGGAAAAAGCAGCTTACCGTTTACATCAACTACCTGTGCATCCTCTGCTTCCAGATTCCGGCCTACTTTTACAATCTTCTCTCCATCTATAAGAACATCTTCTATAACAGACATATCCCCCGATACTACTGTACCATTCTTCAGTAAAGTTTTCACTGTTTCTGACACCCCTTTCTTTATTATAAGTTAGGGACAAAAAGTATTTTACCCCTAGAGCGTGTCTGAAAAATCATTCCCGCAATCTGAACGCCCCACTTTGCGGGATATTTCACCCGAATTCAGTTGCCGTAGCCCACTACGGCGCCCTCATCCGGGCAAAATATCCCACAAATTGTGACGCACATCTTGCAGAAAGCCTTTTTCAGACACGCTCTAACTTATCGCAATTCTCATGTTTAAAATATACCACGATTCCTATATCACTTCAATGATTTATGATTATAATCACAAATTTTTTAAGGTATTCACATTTATTTTTTTTAGGCTCTTTTTATTTCCTTTTTTTTATGATAGAATATAAAAAATGTGCAGTTTCCATGTGTCTGCACTGAACGTTTTGACGGATAAATTCATCCGCTTTACTACATACTCATAATCGAATGACTGTTACTGCTCAGACTATAGAAGCCCCTGCCTGATTCGGTTATGATTCGTTTAAAAGTTATATTAATAGGAGGAAATCAAATGGGACGACTTACTGTGTTAAAACAAATCGCTGCTGATCTTGCTTCCCAGTTCGGACCTGACTGTGAAGTAGTAATCCATGATCTGAAAACTTCGGAGCCGGAACATTCCATCGTCTACATCGTAAATGGTCATGTTACAAACAGAGATATCGGAGACGGACCATCCAATGCTGTTTTTGATGCGATCCGCAATCAGGAAAAAGGAGCAACCCCCGAAGACCATACCGGTTATCTGATGAAAACAGCAGACGGCAAGATCCTGAAGTGCAGCACTTCCTACATTCATGATGACGATGGTACCCTTCATTATGTTTTCGGAATCAATTATGACATTACCAAGCTTACTATGATCGAATCTGCCCTTCATTCTCTTGTCACTCCGGAAAATAAGGAAGAGAAGCCCAAAGAGATCACTCATAATGTCAATGATCTTCTTGATCATCTGATCGAAGAATCTGTAGCTCTGGTAGGCAAACCTGTTCCTTTAATGAATAAGGAGGATAAGGTTACTGCTATTCAGTTCTTAAATGATGCAGGTGCTTTCCTTATTACCAAATCCGGAGATAAGGTTGCAAATTATTTCGGAATCTCCAAATATACATTATACAGTTATATTGATGTAAATAAGTAAAAACAGGAAAGAATGATATAAAAACAGACCTGCATGGTACTTTTCCATCAGGTCTGTTTTTCTTCTGTTTTTCTTTTTTCATCCAGCGCCGGTATATCGTTAAATATGCTCTCTCTTTCATCTCCTTCCTCGTAATTTTTTTCGATATTCCTTTATAGACTGATTATAACACAGAACAACAGCATTTTTTCTCTTTCACGCGAACAGTAATTATATGGCGTGAATGGTATGGAAAAAGGTTGTCTTTAAATTTGAAATCTTTTATACTTGATATATATACAACATTTTGATGATAAATTTTATTAATCCTTATCAGACGGAGGTGCTGTTATGTCTGAACAGATTTTATCTGCTGTTCATGGTGTCACTACCATGCTCTTTGGAATTTACTGTTCTGCATTTTTTCTTGGGATCAAACCGATCAGAAAAAATATCCTGACTATGTTTCTGTTATTTTCAGGGCAGGGACTGTTATATGTAATTGATCTGGCATTATTTGGGGAAACTCTTGCAAATATGTCCTATCCTCTGATCGTACATTTCCCATTGGTTTTATTTCTCTCCGTTCATTATAAGTACCCTCTGATTTCTTCCGCTGTTTCCGTCTTTTCTGCCTATCTGTGTTGCCAGATAAGCAATTGGACCGGATTATTCGCTTTGGCAATAACAGGATTACAGTGGTGTTATTATTCTGTGCGGATCTTAACAACAACCTTAACTTTTGTCCTTCTTTATCGATATGTATTTCGATCTACAAAAACAATTTTTACAAAGAATGCACGTGAGCTTTCCATCATCGGTTTCCTGCCATTTGTATATTACGTTTTTGATTATGCTTTCACCAAATTTTCAACTTTACTTTATTCCGGAAATAAAGCAGTTGTTGAATTCATGGGATTTGCATTCTGCATTGCCTACCTGGTATTTCTCATCATCTACTTTCAGGAATATGAGAATAAACAGGAGATAACGCAGTACAGCAATCTTCGTGAAATGCAGCTTCAATCCATGCAAAACGAAATTGAACAGGTAAAGATCAGCAGCCAGAAACTGGCGATCCTGCGGCATGATATGCGCCACCATCTGAGTATTATTCTGACTCAGCTGCAAAATGGACATCCGGACAAAGCACAGGAATACATCCATGAAATTAATTCTGCATATGACGATACAATCATCGCTGCCTATTCCGGAAATGAGATGCTGAACTCTGTGCTTTCCATTTATCATTCCCGTTTCACAGACAGAGGATTGTCTCTTATATGCAATGTTTCTACAGGAAAAGAACTTCCATGTTCCGATCTGTCCTTCTGTACAATCCTGTCCAATGCGCTGGAAAACTCCATGCATGCACTGGAGCAGCTGGAATCACCTTCAAAATGGGCCCGGCTTACTCTTTCGCAGAAAAAGAATCACATTCTTTTCCAACTGGAAAATCCCGTAGAAAAGATTCCGACATTTGTAGATGGAGTTCCGGTTTCTACCAGAAACGGACATGGAATCGGTGTCAGGAGTATTATTTATTATGTGGAACAATTACATGGACAGTGTCATTTTTCTATCGTGGACCATTGCTTTGTCCTGCGAATCATCATCTGACACAGGATCTCCACTGCCGGATACAATACATACATTTATTCACAGAAAGGTTTTGATAAAAATTATGAATATTGCAATTTGTGATGATGAAATACTCTTTACCCGGGAATTAAGTTCGCTCCTGACGCACTGGGCAGAAAAAAATAATCTTTCACTCACCCTGTATCCATATTCCAACGGCGATGATCTGTTAACAGCTCTCCGGACAATTCCGGTAGATCTGATCTTTCTTGACATCATCATGCCATTATTAAATGGCATAGATACAGCAAGAGAAATACGCAGCATGGGACTGACTGTTCCTGTGATTTTTCTGACTTCTTCCAGAGAATTTGCCCTTGATTCCTATGATGTAAAAGCTTTTCATTATCTTTTAAAACCAGTAAATACTCTGAAACTTTTTTCTGTTATGGATGATTTTTTTAAAACCTATAATGTTCCGGCGGAAACTTTCGTCGCACATACTGCTGACGGATTCTGCTCAATTACACTCAATGATGTAGATTATCTGGAAGCTCAGAATAAACAGGTTCTGGTCTGCCTTTCAAATGGAACTACTTTAAAAATCCGCGAATTATTTGCAAAGTGTGAGGGTGTCTTTACTCCGGCAAAAGGATTCTTTAAATGTCACCGAAGCTATATTGTAAACCTGTCTCACATAAAACAGTTCACAAGAACTATGGTCACTACTGGCATTTCCTCTGTTCCTATTTCCAGAAATAACTATTCTGCATTCAAAGATGCCTACTTTTCATATATGTTTGATTCTAACTCCGGTTAATCCGATAATTACAGCATTTGCGGGTTACTGTCCCCTCCGTTCTCAACAATACATTTCGCAGTTCACTGCTTTTCGTACACCCTCACATATTCTTATCGTTCCATTTCATGTGCCTGCTTGTAGATTTCACAGGCAGCATGATTCACACATCTGTCATGTGCACAATCCATAAACGTGAGGGTTCTTTTATCTCCTTCTATCGTATATTCGCAGCAGACAGTCTGCCCGCCATTACATGTTCTGCAAAATCCCGAAATAAACTCTTCTTCTATCTCCATTTTATCCTCCTCAATTTTCCTTATGTCTCATTATCGTTCCGAGAAACAAAAATACAGGCAACAATATATTCGTTACTGTTCACAAATATTATTATTTATTCGTCCGTTTTTTGTTGCATTTTACAACAAACAGATTTATAATCAGTATAACATAGAAATGTGCGGAAACACTATAACAAACATAAAATAATCGTAACTGTTCAGTACTTTCACAGTTACGAGTCAAAATCCATTTAAAATCACCTTCGGCGATGGGATTTTGACTTGTATATCTCGGGATTTTGGCATGTTTATGCCAAAACACCTCGCAGGATAGTAGACTGCTGAATAATTACAAATAATCAAAAAAGAGGGAAAATGTCATGAACAAAGAACTTTATGATGAGGCAATACGCTCCGGTATCCTGTCACGCAAACTGATCGAACAGTTGATGGAAAGTATGAATTACAGCAGTATCTCTTTTATCAACTGGACTGTAGAGGTACTTAAGATTATTAAAACACGTCTGGAACGCGGAGATAAAATCACAGACGAAGTATCCGGAATCACTTATGATATAAAATCTTTCCGAAATTTTGTAAGTACCAATTTTTCTTCCTATATTACAAGTCAGGTCTTTGACGCTCCCGATAAGGCAGAGAAAGTATATTTTTCTCTGGAAGCCACCGAAGACGGACATTCCTACAATATGGTTATGGCAAATTCTTCAAAGAATAAAACATATAAATGGATTTCCAGTCTCAGCGAACGCTTTTCATTAGTGGAGATGATTGCTACCGGAATTGTATATCTTAAAGATAACAGGACAGATACATATCAGCCATTTATTTCCGGAAATGGTAAGTACTGCAGATATGACGTAGAAAAAGGACAGATTGTCGAATTATAAAATGCTGAGATTGATTTGCATCTTGTTATATTATGCATAATCTTAAGAATTGCATAATACAGAACAAACAACAATCATTGAGTCAGTACATATTAAAAAATCCCCTGCCATTCAGCAGGGGATTTTAATTTAATCATATTCAGATTAGTTGTTGATAAGTTTGTCTTCGCCATTCCAGCTGTAAAGTTTACGGATTTCTTCGCCAACTTTCTCAGACTGATGCTCAGAAGCTTTCTTTCTCATAGCTTTGAAGTGAACCTGTGCACCTGCATCAGACATATCAAGTAAGAAGTCTTTTGCAAATGTACCATCCTGGATATCAGAAAGAATTTTCTTCATAGCTTTCTTTGTATCTTCTGTGATGATCTTAGGTCCTGTGATGTAGTCGCCATATTCAGCAGTATTGGAGATAGAATATCTCATTCCTGCGAATCCTGACTGATAGATCAGGTCTACGATCAGTTTCATTTCATGAATACATTCAAAGTATGCATTTCTTGGGTCATAACCAGCTTCAACAAGTGTTTCGAAACCAGCCTGCATAAGTGCGCAAACACCACCGCAAAGTACAGCCTGCTCACCAAAGAGGTCTGTCTCTGTCTCTACACGGAATGTAGTTTCAAGAAGACCAGCTCTTGCTCCGCCGATTCCAAGACCATATGCCAGTGCAAGATCCTGAGCTTTTCCTGTGTAATCCTGCTCTACAGCGATAAGACAAGGTGTTCCTTTTCCAGCCTGATACTCACTTCTTACTGTATGACCAGGTGCTTTAGGAGCGATCATTGTAACGTCAACATTCTTTGGTGGTTTGATGCATCCGAAATGGATGTTGAAACCATGAGCAAACATTAACATGTTGCCTTCTTCAAGGTTTGGCTCGATGGATTCTTTGTAAAGTTTAGCCTGTAATTCATCATTGATAAGAATCATGATGATATCTGCCTGTTTAGCTGCTTCAGCTGCTGTATATACCTTAAAGCCCTGCTCTTCAGCTCTCTTCCAGGATTTGCTGCCTTCATAAAGACCGATAATGACATCACATCCGGAATCCTTTAAGTTCAGAGCATGTGCATGTCCCTGGCTTCCGTATCCAATAATTGCAATTTTTTTACCATCCAGTAAGCTTAAATTACAATCTTCCTGATAAAAAATCTTGTTAGCCATTTTATTTTCCTCCTGCTAATCGTAAAAAAATTTATCGTTAAGGGATGCTCCCCTAGCAAACTATAATATGTACTGTTTCTGAGATATTTTTCAATTTCCTGCGTTCCGAAAAGCCTTCCGGTCTTTTCATCAGAAATAGGTTACATCCTGCGAACCTCTTGATAAACCGGTCATTCCTGTACGTGCAAGTTCGAGAATCTCGTAATCGCCCATCAGTTCAAGAAATGCCTCCAGTTTATTATGGTTACCTGTCATCTCCAGTATCATGGAATCCACACTTACGTCTGCGACTTTCGCATGAAAAACATCCGCTATGGAAATGAGTCCCTGTCTCTGCTCCGGTTTCGCAGCCACCTTGATCATCATTAATTCATGGCATACGCTGTTGTCCGGCTCCAGGATCTTAATATCTCTTACATCTACAAGCTTGGCAAGCTGATTCGTGATCTGCTCCAGAATCAGTTCATCCCCGCTGCACACAACGGTAATTCTGGAAAAACGCTCGTCCGCTGTTACACCTCCGGTAATGCTGTCGATGTTATAGCCTCTGCGGCTGAATAATCCAGATACTCTGGTTGTTACACCTGCAGTATTATCTACTAACAGGGATAATACTCTCTTCTGCATGTCCCACCTGCTTTCAACGTGTACATTTTCACCACGTTAATATAATAAATAGCTCGTATGGTTACCATTATATCAATAATCGTGATTTTGTCAATAAATTTTTCGCACAAAAACAAATGTCTTTCTGTGACGTTACTGTTCACTTCGTTCCCAGCAACACGCTTTGCGGGATATTACCAGTGAACAGTAACTCTATGATAACTTTTGTAAAAACATCAAAATAACTGCCTATATCAGATATTTATTTCTGAACTCTTCGATCATTTTCGGTTTCAGATAAAATACGGTCTGGAAAAACTTTTCCATAGAACCATATGTCTTTTTCACTGTTTCAAAAACAGCAGCCAGATACTCCTCTTTTACATTATATATAATTGGAAGCTTCTCTGTCATTTTCTCATCTGCCTCCGGCCAGGTCTGTACAAGTCTCTGCATATATACCAGTTGGGGCTCCATATAACGGTTTGTGCGCAGATAGTCTTCATATATCACATCTTCCTCCACCCCCAGCAGACTGAGTAAAAAAGCAGTCCCGATTCCTGTACGGTCCTTTCCAGTTCCGCAATGCCACAAAACAGCACCTTTTTCCTGCCTGAAAAGAATATCGATAAACTTCGCATACTGTTTCAACACCAGCTGATCCATGCATAAATTCCTGTACTGTCTGATCATATATTCTTCCATATCATCCGGGAGTCCTGCAAGCATTTTCACAAACTGTTCTCTGTTGCTGATAACCTGCACATCCTCATCCACAACCGGTACATGGTAGTATTCTACTTCTGCTATAATAGTATCCGGTTTACATTTTCTCTCTTCTGCCGAACGCAGGTCGATCACCGTCTTCAGATTGTATTCTTCTCTAAGTCTGTTCTTATCGCTCTCTGAAATGTGATAAAGTTCCCCGCTTCTCAGAAGCCTCCTCGGCAGGATGTGTCTGTCATCAGCTGTAACGATCGCACCCAGATCTCTGGTATTCGGCAGACTATGAAGAGATATCCTGCCGCCCTTCGGGAAACCTGTTGCCATATCCGGGTTTAATATCTTAAGAATGCGGATACACTCATGAATCTCTTTTTCTGTCATATCGAACTTGTATCTCTTCTTACGTCTGGTAACAATTACAAGATAATTTACACTCAGCTGTCTGTCATCACCTTCATCTGCTCCCTCTTTTCGCATATATGCCCATACAATGTCTTTACATGGAAGATTGTTTATCATCATATGTCTGGTAAAAACCAGAAATCCATCTTCTATCCTTATCTTTCCATACTTCATGATCCACCACTCCACTGTCTGCAATTTTATTACTGTTCACTCTGCTCTTAGAGCGTGTCTGAAAAATCATTCCCGCAATCTGCAAGGCATACTGAACAGCAACCATTTTTTTCAGAATAACACAGAAATCGGAATTTGACAATTCCTGTCAAACGTTTATAATCATGGTGTTATTGTGATATGGCAGTCACATTATGAACCGTACTTTTTGTACAGAAATCATTTTTTGAAAGGATTTATGAAAATGGAAAATCTTATTTTCTGTCTTAATGCTACAATCCCGATTTTTCTCACCCTGATGCTCGGGCTCTTTTTTCGGAAGATCGGACTCTTTGATGACACCTTTGTCAGCCGTCTGAATAAGTTCGTATTTAATGCAGCTCTGCCTGCGCTTTTGTTTCTGGATATTGCAAAGTCAGATTTCTACAGTGTATGGAATACGAAATTTGTATTGTTCTGCTTCTTTGTCACACTGATCAGTATCGGAATTTCCACAGGACTTTCCTATCTGCTGAAACCGCGAAATATCCAGGGCGAATTTATCCAGGCTTCTTACCGGAGCAGCGCTGCGATCCTTGGAATTGCAATTATCCAGAATCTTTACGGAAACGCAGGAATGGCACCGCTTATGATCATCGGAAGTGTGCCTCTTTATAATGTGATGGCAGTTATAACACTGTCACTGTTCGCTCCCGGCGGCGGTAAACTTGATACCGCAAAGCTCATCCGTACCCTGAAAGGAATCGCCACGAACCCTATTATCCTTGGTATCCTGACAGGTATGGTGTGGTCACTGCTTCATCTGCCAATTCCGACAATACTGAATACTGCCGTAGATAATCTCGGCAAAACAGCGACTCCTCTTGGGCTGATGGCCATGGGTGGCGCACTGAAATTCGGCAAGGCATTCGCAAGGCCGAAACCACTGATCGCATGTAGCTTTCTGAAGCTTGTGGGATATGAAGCTGTATTTCTTCCACTGGCTGTGCTTCTGGGATTTTCCCATGATATGCTGGTTGCGATCATTATCATGCTTGGCTCTGCCACTACTGTAAGCTGTTATATCATGGCCAAAAACATGGATTATGACGGCGATTTTACTTCCGGTGTGGTTATGACTACCACTCTGTTAAGCTCCTTTACCATGACAATCTGGCTCTATATATGCAAAAGCCTGGGACTGATCTGAGCCCAGGCTTTTTATGTTTATATCAGCTTCAGATATTCCAGTCCGTTTCTGATTCCATAATGGAACATATCCTGTGTAATATGATCAGCCAGAGCTTTTATTTTCTCCGAACCATTTCCCATGGCAACCTTCACTGCCGCATATTCAAACATGGCGAGATCATTATTGCTGTCTCCAAACACGATCGTGTCCTCCCATGGAATATCAAAGAGTCTGCACACTGCCGAGATCCCCACTGCCTTGTTAAAGCCCTTTGGGACAAGTTCAATGGTGGTTCCCGCAATCCCTGAACCACTCTCATGACGGATAATGTCATAATACTCACTCAGTTCCCTGCAGGCAGCTTCTGCATCACAGCCCTTTATCATTTTTGCACTGATCTTATTAATGCGCATACAGTCCTCATTTCCCCTTATGGGGCGCCATTTAGGTCCTAAAGATTCTGTAATCAGATCCGTATACCAGTTCACATCTGTATTATATTCATCCTTATCATAATACATGAAATCTGCACCTTCCATAACCGGGACCAGACCATATCTGCGCAGGATTTCCACTGATTTTTTTGCAACTTCCGGGGGCATCTCTTTATTAAAAAGACGTTCTCCATCCTTTTCAATGGTAGCCCCGCAGGCACTGATCATACCGGTAAACGGAAGCTCTTCCAGATACCAGGAAACAAAGGCCCTGCTCCTGCCTGTGCAAAGCCATGCGTCATGACCGTTTTCTCTTAATTTCCTCAATGCCTCCTTTGTGCTCTGGGGTACACCCTTTTCCATATCGCAGAGTGTTCCGTCTGCATCAAAAAACACTGCTTTTCTGTTCACTTTCTTATCTCCTGATTTTTATATTTACGTTTATCTGCCAGTATGCCTGCAAGCTATGCAAAAAATACTGTTGCTGCCTTAACCAGGCTCTCTGTATCTTTCGCACCTGTGGTTTCATATACAGAATGCATGGCAAGCTGTGCCAGACCAATATCAACTGTTTTCACAGGAACCTGATTATTAGAAATATTTCCCAGCGTTGAGCCACCTGCCATATCTGAACGGTTTACAAAGGTCTGGTACGGCACCTTTGCCCTGTCACAGATATCCTTGAAAATTGCAGCGGACACTCCGTCTGTACAATATTTCTGGTTTGCATTGTACTTGATCACGATTCCCCCGTTCAGCACCGGACGGTTTACCGGATCTGTCTTATCCGTATAGTTTGGATGGAGAGCATGGGCATTATCTGCAGAAATCATAAAACTGTCTGCAAGTGCCATATAATATTCCTCCTGGGTACGTCCCAGTCCCATATTGATCCGCATCAGAGTATCCTTCAGGAAAGCAGAAGCAGCCCCCTGTCTTGTACTGCTTCCCACTTCTTCATTATCCAGCACACAATGTACAGAAATGCTTTCTTCACGATTTCCCTGCAGGAATCCCTCCATAGAAGAGAATGCACACTGCAGATCATCCAGTCTGGGTGCAGAGACAAATTCCTCATTTACTCCCCAGAGAGTTCCCGGAGTTCTGTCATAAAGAAACAGATCATGTCCCAGAATATCTTCTGTCTTTACTTCTGCGGCCTCAGCCACAGTTTCCATAAATCTGCCCTTTCCTTCCTTATCGCTGAAAAGAGGCAGCATATCCTTCTGCACATTATATTTATATCCGTCATTTACTTCCCTGTTCATATGAATGGCAAGATTAGGAATAACTAGCAGATCTCTGTCCACAGTCACCATCTTCTCTCTGATTTTTTCATCCTGACGGACGATCAGCCTTCCTGCCACTGACAGAGGTCTGTCAAACCACGGAGACAGAATCATTCCACCGTAACGCTCCACATTCAGTTTGATATAAGCATTCTCCACCTCTATCTCAGGATTCTCCTTGATCTTAAGGGAAGGGGAATCACTGTGGCTTGCCATAATATGAAACTTCCACACAGGCTTCTGCGGAATGGAAAAAGCTATGATCGCAGAATGATTTCTGGTCACATAATAATTTCCGCCTTTTTTAAGCTTCCAGTGATCCTCCTCTTTCAATTCTTCAAAGCCTTCTTTGTCAAGCCTTTTGGTCATCTCCGTCACTGCCTGAAATGCAGTGGGGCTTTTCTCTATGAATTTCAGTAACTTCTTTGCTGTTTTTCTGTACATAGTTCGATTCTCCATTTGAATGATTAATCAAGCGGATATTCGCAATCCGCTTCGCTACTTGCTCATAATCGAATAACTGCTTCGCAGTTTATCAGAAGGAGCTTGCACTCCTCCTGATACAAGCAAGTCCCCACCCACTGCTTATTACTTTTCGCAATTGAAGCAGGGGACTTACTTGATTCGGCTAAAATGCTACCTGATTTATACTGTTTCTTATTATAATCAGTCTGTCCTGGTAATAAAAACAGCAGTCATTATTTCCATAAGAAATATGTGCTGCTGCTTTTATATCAGTCTTTAATGATCAGAGCCATAAAAACCAGATCTGTATTTCCTGTATTTGCAAGTCCATGTCCATGATTGTCCGGTGTGAATGTAATATCTCCTGCTTTTACCGGGCGATAGGTACCATTGTCATTGTATTCGCCCTGTCCCTGTAAAATATAATAGGTTTCACTTTCTCCATGATGTTCATGATATCCCAGTGAACATCCCGGCTCCAGGGTTACCTGTGCATACAGTCCACATTTACCATTCAACTGTTCTGCATCAAGGATTTCTTTGATGATTACGTGACCATTTCCACCTGCCATGTGTTCTTCGCGTCTGATTTTCATAATTTTTTGCCCTCCTGTAGATGTTTTCTCTTTTATAGAATTTCCATTGAATATATCATAGCACTGTTTATAGAAAATGGCAAAGTAAATATCAATGGAACATTCAGAAAAATGTTACTGTTTACTTTATTTTGCAGTATTTTCAGATTTGTTCAGAAGACTGTCCAGAAGCTGTGAAATGGTCTGATTTAATACAGGATGTCGCAGATACGGAGCAATCTGATTCATTGGTACAAGAACGAAATCTCGGTTGTGAAGATCAATATGGGGAATATGAAGATCTGGCATATCAATGATTTCCTGATCATAGAACAAGATATCCAGATCCAGTGTCCTTGGTCCCCAGTGGATGATACGTTCCCTGTTTGCCGCCTGTTCTAACTGATGCAGTCGCACAAGCAATTCTCCAGGAGTAAGAAGTGTCCGCATTTTCAGAACTCCATTTAAAAATTCATCCTGATCAGTAACTCCGTAAGGTTCTGTAATAAGATAATCGGAAATTGCCTCTATACGGCATCCTTTTGTCTCTGCCAGACCACGGATCCCATTGTCTATATACATCTTTTTATCACCCATATTAGAGCCAAAAGCAATATAAGCAATATGCCATTTCCGTGTAATTTCCACAGATACGGTTTTCAGAGGAAGACCAACCGGTGCCCACGGCTTTTCAATCTTCAGAGTGATTTTTTCAAGTCCGGAAAGAGAGCAAAGAAGCATTTCTGCAAGATTCTCTGCAAGAGATTCCAGAAGTTTATAAGTATGTTTTCTGGTGAAATCAGTGATCATATGGCTGACTTCGCCATAGTTTATGGAGGCAGACAACTCATCGGTTAATCCCGCCAGACGTGTTCTGGTAAAAAGCGTGGCAGAAATAACAAATTTCTGTCCCAGAACATTTTCTTCGGGATATACACCATGGTTTGCAAAAACCTCCAGCTCTTTAATTTCTATTTTATCTAATCTGGTCTCATCCATAACAGCAAAGCCTTTCTGTATGTTATTTATATTTACCATCTGTTTTGCATCAGTAATTTATCTGCGTCCCAGGATTGCTTCTGTCATCTGGATCACACGCTTGTTTTCTTTAACATCGTGGACACGGACAAAAGAGCATCCCTTCATTACGCCAATTACACTGGTAGCCAAAGTCCCCTCTACTCGCTGATCTACAGGAAGATCCAGCGCCAGTCCGATCATGGATTTGCGGGATGTACCAAGGAGAACCGGAAATCCCAGATTCTGAAAAAGTTCCAGGTGATTCATTGCTTCCAGGTTCATTTCAAATGTTTTTCCAAAACCAATCCCCGGGTCAAGCATGATTTTTTCATCTTTAATTCCAGCCTGTCTTGCAAGATTAACACATTCCTGTGTTTCGGCGAGCATATCAATGACAAAGTTTTGATATTCAGTATTAGATTTGTTGTGCATCAGGCAACAGGCCACATCATATTTTGCGATCACAGCTGCCATGTTCGGATCATATTTTAATCCCCAGATATCGTTAACCAGGTCAGCTCCTGCCTGAATAGAACTCTCTGCAACGCTGCTCTTAAAAGTATCTACAGAAACAGGAATGTCAAAATGCTTTTTGACCGCTTCAATAACAGGAAGAACTCTCTGCGCTTCCTCATCAGCACTGACAGGTGTATGGCCGGGACGTGTAGATTCGCCTCCGATATCAATAATATCTGCACCATCAGCAATCATTGCCTCTGTATGTCTCAAAGCTTCATCCATATGATTCCATTTGCCGCCGTCTGAAAAGGAATCAGGGGTAACATTTAGAATTCCCATTATGTAAGTATGATTCTTAGTGTCAAAAAAACGGTTTCCAATTTTCATGAGCAGAGCCCATCCTTTCTTTTGTGCTTATAAAGAAGATCAGTATTCAATTTTCATATTTTTTTTATCATCAGACCAATAGCATTCAGAAGCTGCGGAACATAAAAAACAATTTCTGGACTGCTTATCCGCTTTATAAAGAAGTGCTGCCAGCGTACTGCAGGAATCTCCTTTTCGGTGATGTCCAATGGAATACAGAATCAGTTCTTTTTCCTGTTCTGCAAAGTGCAGATCTGTCAGAATTTCCCGTGCGATTTCTACTCCTGCAATATCATGGGGAATGTTGTGCTGATATTGCTGTGCACGTCCGATATCATGAAGAAGTGCTGCTGCATAGATAAGCTCTTTAGGCAGCTCCAGATGTTCCTCCAGTGCATAAATGTACATCAGCCGTGCAACATCCAGAAAATGTTCAGGAGTATGACGGCAGAAGCTCCGTTCACTCTCAAGTTCCTGTATTTTTTTATAGTGTTCCTGATAAACCGGGTGCCTCCAGATCTGATTGACACGACCCATATTTGAAAAATTGTTATTCATCCTTTTACCATAGAAAGGAACATTTTCTGTAGTTCCTTATCTTCTGTAAATGCACCACGGGTTACAGTAGTGATCGTTTTGCTACCCGGTTTTTTTATTCCGCGCATGGTCATACAGGTATGTTCCGCTTCCAGCATTACCATAATTCCTTTTGGATCCAGAGTACGCTCCAAAGCATCTGCAATCTGAACAGTAAGCCGTTCCTGGATCTGTGGTCTTCTGGAATAAACCTCTACTGTACGTGCCAGTTTGCTCAAACCGGTAACTTTGCCGTTGGGGATGTATGCAAGATGAGCTTTTCCATAAAAAGGCATCAGATGATGCTCACACATGGAGTAAAAGGTGATGTCTTTTTCCAGTACGATTTCATTATTTTCTACCGGAAACTGCTTTAATAGATGCTGGTCCGCTTCATGGCCAAGACCTCCGTAAATTTCTTCACACATGCGGGCAATCCTGTCAGGAGTATCAATCAGACCTTCCCGTGTGATATCTTCACCGATACCTTCCAGAAGCAGACGGACTGCCTGCTCAATTTTCAGTTTGTCAACCATTATAAAATAACCTCCTTTGTATTTTTGAAATGGAGATTATCCTTTTGAACACACTCAGGTGGATATTCAGTAAAAAAGGATATCTCCAATTGTGATAGAATGTATGTCGAAAACATTCCCTAACACAATATGAGATATCCTCTTATATTGTTTGCAACGGGTGCGGATAATATACCGTAAGACGCACTTTTCGTTTCAGTGACAACTCCCCATTCACCGAACACTTGACGCATAAAATCCTATTTTGCATATCATTCATTTCGGTATTCAGTATACCATGTACTACGATAATAGAAAAGCTTTTTTCTGACTTTTCAAAATAATTTTTTCCTGTTGCTTTACATCTTCCGGTCCGACGATCGTCATCCCGGATCCGACACCGGTAAGCCAGCCAAAAAACTGCAAGCTTCCGAGTATCTGTTTTTACATTTACCACTCTTCACATTTAATATCGCTTATCTGTTCAATTGGAATGACCGTTTGATCTGTCATAATCATGGTATGCTCGTATTCGTCTACCTTTTTTACAATACCGGAGCACATAACATAGGATCCACCGGCTTTTTTTTCATCGGGAATAAAATAAGTTATGGATACATTCTGTTCTATACCGATATTATTTCTGATTATATTGATTTTTTCATTCAGCTGAGCAATCACTTCCTCGCTCAGTTCCAATCTTTCATCTGTTAATCTTGCTGTTTCTTTTATCGCAGCATCATGTCCGGTCAGAGCTGCAAAAGGAGCAAATTGTGCTGCCCGATCCCGAAGTGGCATTTGCGGATGATTCTTAGAGACCGGATGTGGCAAATTGATGATATCTTCATAAGAATTATTTTTCATCCTCTTCCAACTCCTTTACGCCTTATGTCCGCCAATTTGTTCATTTCTGTCCTTGGCGGTTGCACCTTCCTGAAGATTCATTCCCTTCAGTACAGCGTTTTTTCCAAATTTCTTCTTGATACTGAGCATTGCTTCCTGCATACGTTTTTCGCGATCCAGCGCAGCTTCTTCCTCTTCCTTCTTTTTCCTTTGCGCCTCATAATCCGTAAAAAGATCCAGCTGCTCATACACTTCTTCTTTCTTTACGGAATTTTCATCCACAAGCCTGTTCGCTGTGATATTAATTCTTCTGATAAGCAGGTTTCTGTCAATAATCCTGTCATATAGTTCTATTACTGCATCCGTTATCATTTTTGTTGAGGAAGTCTGCCGTTTCAGATTGGTCGTTCCATGTGCGTGTTTCGGAATTCTTCTTCCATAACGGTCGATCGTAACCTCTCCATGATACTGCTTTTTCCTGTCGGCATTGTTCAGATTCTCAATATCATAACCAACTGTCAGCACGATCTGGTCTGTGACAAGCTTCTTATCCACCAAATCCAAAACCATCTGGTCCGTCATCTCTTTGACGACTAATTTTGCTTTTTCAAAGTCATAAGGACAATGAAGTACCTGCCCGGAACAAACACTGTTCGTTTCCGGTTTGTAAGCCTTGACCATTTTCATGGTACAGGGCTCATATCCCCAGGCATGATCGATCAGCAGCTCTGCATTAACGCCAAACAGTTTATATAGCAGATCTTCGTTATATAATTCATTCTCTTTTCCGATGGAACATCTGGCAATATCACCCATCGTATAGAGGCCATATTCTTCCAACTTCTTTGCATATCCCTTTCCGACTCTCCAGAAATCAGTAAGAGGTCTGTGGCTCCAGAGTTTCCTTCGGTATGACATTTCATCCAGTTCTGCAATTCGTACACCATCTTTATCTGCTTTAATATGCTTCGCCACGATATCCATCGCAATCTTACACAGATACATATTTGTTCCGATTCCAGCAGTTGCCGTTATACCTGTCGTTTTCAGCACATCCTGTATCATGGTCATCGTCAGTTCTCTTGGTGTCATATTATAAGTATGCAGATAATCCGTCACATCCATAAATACTTCGTCGATTGAATAAGGAAAAATATCTTCCGGTGCAATATATTTCAGATAAATGCTGTAAATTCTGGTGCTGTATTCCAGATAGAGAGCCATCCGGGGAGGCGCAACAATATAATCAATCTCCAGTGCAGGATTGATATCTAATTCTGTGCTGTCATCAGAAGCTCCGATAAAAGTTCTGTTCGGCGCTTTCCACCTGCGGGCACTATTGGCTTCTTTTACTTTTTGAACAACCTCAAATAAACGAGCCCTTCCGGGTATCCCATAACACTTTAAGGCTGGAGATACCGCAAGACAGATTGTTTTCTCTGTTCTGCTTTTATCTGCAACCACAAGATTAGTCGTCAAAGGATCCCGATTTCGTTCTTTGCATTCCACAGATGCATAGAATGACTTAAGATCAATTGCAATATAGGTTCTTTTCTTTTCCGTCATTCTGCACCTCCCAATTCTCCTGTGTTCCGTTTGTGATTATTTCTCCTTATCCATTGCCATATGTATCATTTTTTCAAAAGACGCTCTGAAATGCTCATCATCTTCTGCTGTTCGTTTTCGTGGTCCTTTTAAATGATTCTTTCCGGATGCCCTTCGTGCTTTCTTGTTCAAGTGACGCTCCATAAGCATCTGGTCAATATTTTCATTGGTATACCATTTCCCGGACTGATGAATCGCATAAGCACCTTTTCCTAATACCATTGCCGCCACTCCATAATCCTGTGATACAATAATATCGCCTTTATGACAAATACTGATCAGTTTATAATCCACTGCATCTGCACCGGCTCCAACTACGATCACTTCACTGTAATCAGATGATAACACATGATTGGTATCACACAACAACGTTACCGGAAGATTATGCTCTTTTGCAACTCTTTCAACGATACTGACTACCGGACAGGCATCTGCATCAACCAAAATCTGCATATTCCCTCCTTTAATTGCACCTGAACGGAGTGCGAACCTCAATAAGATTACCACTGGGATCATACAGTCTTACAAGCTTCTGCCCACCTGCAAGTTCTGTCAGTTCGGTGGCATATCGGACGAAATACTTACCAGATTCATATTTCGCAAGCAATCCATCTATATCAAAATCCTCGAAATACAATTCCATCATGTTATTGAACGGCGTAGAAGTTTCATTCAATGTTTTCCCCCATATGTCGGCATCCTGCAAAACAAGTCCCTCCGATAAGATCACATTACCTTCATTCTTAAGAATCACTTGCAGTCCAAATAAGTCCCTATAAAATTCTATGGATTTTTCTATATCATCCACCACAATCAGTACATTCTTTAACATACCGGCCACCTCGCAATCCGCATTCGATTATATGATCTTCCCAGACAAATGATCAATTTCATGTTGACAGATCTGTGCCGTCCATCCAGACAGCTTCTGCCGCTGTTTTTTCCAGTTGAAGTCATAATATTCTACTTCAATTTCCTGATATCTGGTCGTCTTACGAACACCATCCAGAGACAGACAGCCTTCTTCCGTCTCATACATGTCATGCTTTGAAACAATCACCGGGTTAAACATAACAACATCTATAAATCCCATATTCACAATGATAATATTCTTCCTTACACCAATCATATTTGCAGCCATACCAACGCACCGTTCCCGGTTCGCCTGCAGTGTGTCCTGCAGATCCTTCCCAATCTGGATATCTGCTTTTGTGGCTGGCTTGGATGGCTGTCCTAAAAAGAAAATGTCTCTTACGATTTGCTTTACCATTTATTTTCTCCTGTATTTAATTTCTAATTCTTATTTATCCTGACCGGAAATCTTTCTCATCGGCTCAAGATTAATTTTACAGCATCAATCAAGTCCTCACTAAATCCTTTAATACCAACTCAAGTATAACATAGATATAACCCCTGTAGTGCATAAACTCGAAATATTCCTGTTCACTGGCAAATAAAATGTATTTGCCTTCTACGCATCCCATGTATCCGTTGCTTGTATTATAACCTTTCATCTGCCAGTTCCCCCTTGATTTCTTTTTCTAATATTATCAGTTTACACCAAATGGCTGTGCAAAAATCCCGACAACCAAAAGACTAAACTTCCTAAATCATTTTTGTATTCAACAACTAAAGATAGAGAATAGCAAGGACAGGAAGTAGTTACCCACCTTCCGGACATTCGTCTCAAAACAGGAATCCTACTGGAATACTTGCAGATAGATAAGGAAAGCAGCTTATCTTCCTTTGTCACAGTAAATCCTGTGTCATAAAGCTGATAAGCTGCCATTTTGTTCTGCAGGTATTCTATTTGTTCTCGCTCAACCTTTTCTTTAACTCAAAGATATTCTCCTCAATCCGCTGTATTACAGCCTTAAAATCATCATCTGATTTCCCCGTTGGATCATCAAGTCCCCAGTTATCATCAAATGCTCTTCCAATAAAAGGACATCCCACATTACAGCCCATTGATATTGTGATATCAACATCTGGGATATCAGTAATCAGCTTACTATACTGACCATTTGCTTCCATGTCTATTCCATAAATCTCTTTCATGACACGAACGGCATCCTGATTAATCTGAGGCTTTGTCTCTGTTCCGGCCGAATAGCATTCAAATATATCTGATGCCAGATGTTTTCCCAATGCCTCTGCTATCTGACTACGGCATGAATTATGAACACAGATAAATGCGATTTTTTTCTTATTCATGAAATGGGCACCTCTCCTTAACACATTGATTGTTCTTATCAGAATGAATACACTTTATAACAGGCTTTTCCATTTGTATATTGAAATTTTCCGCTACATAATCTATCGCTGAAATTATGGCTATATAGGAATCTCTTTTACAACATCTTGGTCCACCAATGCTCCCGATTGCGTCAAGTGCCTTAGAAGTCATTTTATTAGCAAGCCCCCAAGGTTCATTTTTAAGCGGGGTTGCTCCTGAGATTATTGATATAAACATTCCTGCACTAATACCAGCACCACAAGCTCCCCAGAATCCACATACACCGCCTGGAACAGCTTTTCCTCTATTCAATGATTGCGGAATTAACCTAATATTCAGCTTTCTGCATTGCAGAAACAGCTTTCCAAAAACAACGATAATCAATAACATTTAACGGCACTCCCATCAATTCGGAAGTGCCACTTTTTCCAACTTATTATTCACATCAAAGCAAACCTTGTCCCCTTCATTGATGTTACATTCATAGAGCATAACATCCTCTGCTTTTATCCTTATTTCTTCGCCTGAAGAATTCATAAGCGTCACTATTGCCATGACTGGCATGCCTTTCGGTCGCTCTTCACAACCGAAGTCCAGGTCTTCATCAATTCGTTTTACTGTGTATATCATAACTATTCCTCTGAAAATAATATTAAAAATCAGTTCTCCATGTTCCTTCGAATTTTCTCTATCAAAGTTACATCTGCTGGTAACCAGGCAACGCTGTCCAGTTGATCCTTCGTAAGCCATTTTGCAGCTTCCGCTTCTTTCAGTTCCAGGTGACCGGCTGTGACCTCTGCCCAGAAGCAGTCCATGGAAAGGTGAAAGGTGGGATAGTCATACTCTATAGTGTCAATCAAATCCCCTACCTTAATTTCTGTATCCAGTTCTTCCATGATTTCTCGCTTTAATGCTTCCTGAGGTGTTTCACCTGCTTCGATTTTTCCTCCAGGAAACTCCCAGCCGCCTTTCAGCTCACCGTAACCACGAGCCGTTGCAAAAATTTTATTCTTTTCTTTCATATTGTCGCAGATAACTGCTGCAACTACTTTTATTGTCTTCATCTTTTTCGTACCTCAAATCATTTATGCTGTAATATTTGACTGTAAATACCGTAATAAATCTTCTCTCACTGGATGCTGCATTTTCATCGTTACTTTCGTGATCGGCTGCATACGTCCGCGATTATCTTCTTTCCGGGCATTTCTGGCTTCCACCACAGTGAATTGTCCCATGTAATAAAAGCTTGTTTCCGCATCTGACTTTTTCACAAGCAAGTGCTTTCTTTCAGCTTCAAGTACATCTTTCATATATGAACTATCCAGGCCTTTCCCAATCTGAGAGTCCCACTTAAAAATCAGATCATCCTCAAAAGCATCCGCATAATCAGGTTTTCCATCTACATAGTTTTTTTCATCCTGACTTTCTTCTTTGTGATATGTAATAAAAATGAAAACATCATCTTCAATTCTTTTCATACCATACATAATAGAGGACAAATCCTTGCCACAGTTCATAAGAAGGCTTACATCTCTTCTGGAATATTTTTCGTATAATACAAACGGACTATCCACAATTCGCCCCGGAAAATACTTATCCTTATATCTGGCAATACCGACTTTTATAATATCTTCCACCTGTGTGTAGAACTGAATATGTGCAAGTCTTTCTGTATAACTTTTCAGTCTTCGGATCATTCCTGATTGGTCATTTTCCAGAATATCAATCTGACGAAATTTCTGATATTCTGCTTCTTTACTCACGAAATGTCCTTGCAGCACCTGAATTGCTTCATTTACCTGTGATGTGCTGATTTTAATCCCATAGGTCTTTTGGTATTCTTTTATAAAATCTGCAACCCCTATATGATCTCTGTAAAGCAATTGACTTAATATTGCAAGCTCATCAGGGCGCACTCCTGAGAGAATTGTTTTGGACAAATACTCCAGTGTTAATTTCTCCTGTTCGTTTAGGCTATTCTTGTATTTATCCTTTTCCATTGCCTGCATAAAGGCATAATATGTTTTATATTCTTTAATAATTACCAGTGGATCAATTTCCTGATTTTCATAGAAATCATACAGAAGCGGGACCCGTCCTAACCGATTCTTCAGAGAAACATAGCTTTCTTTGATCAGAGTTTTCATCCCTTTGATTTTATCGATGGACTTAAATATCTTATCTTTGGAAATCTCATCAAAATGAACAGTTGAAGCCCCTGGTATTGTACTATTTCCACTGATTACATATTTGCGGATTACATCAGCGTTATAAGAACGGTCCCCTGATAAAGCTACCGGAATCATAAAGTTATTATTATAATTTCCAATAAAATCCAAAATAACAACATATTCTTTCCCTGATGCCTTTCTAAGTCCTCGTCCCAACTGCTGAATAAATACAATGGGAGACTGCGTTGGTCTGAGCATAATGACTTGATTCACCTCAACGATATCCACACCTTCATTTAATATATCTCGCGAAAAAATATAATCCAAGGGCTGCATCTCTTCCGTTGCATCTGCTTCATTCATTGCCAGTCTCTCGAATGCTTCCTGTCGTTTTTCTTCATTATCAGCACCACTAAGAGCAATTGTACGATATCCCAGAGCATTAAACTTTCTTGATAATTCTTCGCACTCCTTAACACGACTGCAAAAAATAAGTCCCCTTACACGATCGCCACTGTAGCCATAATATTCTGACTGTTCAATCACATGCCTCACTCTCTCATCACTGGTAAGCTGATTAAATTCCTCATCTGTCAACTTCGCAGCCTGCAATGTTTTATCATCCAGGGAAATAACCTCACTGATGCCAAAATAATGAAATGGACAAAGAAGATTATCTTCCATTGCCTGCTGTAAACGGATTTCATGAGCGATTTGATAATGGAAAATCTCATATATATTTTTGCCTTCCTGATTATCATCTCTTTTATCCGGTGTCGCAGTCATACCCAAAAACAGTTTCGGATTGAAATAATTAATGACCTTGGTGTAAATATTGTTAGAACTGTGGTGAGCCTCATCAGCGTATGTCAAGATAGGTCTAACAAATTTTTCTGCCATTTTTTAGATGGCAGAAAAATCAAGTGTAACATTAACCTATATTGATTCTATTTCTCACTTTTTTTCTCTTTCTCAGCAATTCCATATGCAACCCAATCGAATCTAGTAATCATAAGCAACATCATAAATACCAAATAAGCCGTATTTTTGTTAAAATCTTCTTTTTCACATAATCCATGTGCAATATTATTTCTCAAATTCAGTCCAAGTTCATCCGTAAATACAACTTCTGACATATCAATTAAGCTTTGTGGCATATATTCCTTTACCATATTGCTTCGTATAAACACTCCGAATATTTTTTCCTGCTGAGATCCATCATTCATATCAATGTGCGTTGTAGCTAAATCATGATAAGAAAATTGTCGTCTGAAAATACATTCATATAATGGAATTGCAACATGCATAAATGCAGCATATCTTTCCTCCGATAATAATTTCACAGCTTCAAGAATCAAATATTTATTTGCATCCGATAGCCATTCTGCAGATACAATCTGTTCACTCATACCAACATTGCTTAATCCTTCTATCATTGCTTCGTGCATAACCTGCTCAAACCAAATATTGGTTATAAATTTTAAATGTGTAACATAATCATCATATTGAAAATATCTAATTTGGTCTTCATCTTTAGATACCTCGGCTATCTTCCTTTCATTAGTCATCTTAGCTATAGAAACAAATTTCCAAATCCAATTGCTCTGTCTTTTCTTACCTTTTTCATACGATTCAGTCATATCTGGGAAAAATCCTTTGCTATTGTCCAGAATATTAGCTATAACAAATCCTGTTATATTTCTAAAATCCTTATCTGGATTACCTGTAATAAATTTATGTATTTCATTCAAATAAGCTTCACTGTCAGGAACTTCATACCTAACCGAAGTACTATGCGTAGTTTCTCCAATATGTACATTGGCTTTTTTTAATTTTGATAGCGTATCATTCATACTACTATGCATGCCGTAATTATTACCATAGCTAGCAGCCCTTTCATAGAAAACTGCTGCATTATAGTAATCTCCCTCTATCATCGCCGCATCGCCAAGTTTTATTTGTTTCTCAATCCTTAGTTTTTTTATTTTTTTACACATTTCTTCATCTTTCAACTTATTTGCAATATAAAGCAAATTATCAAAAATATATTCAGCTGTTGGTGCATATGCGCCATTGCATATAGCTATTGCCGCAATGCCTTGATTCACTATTTCCTTTATGTTATCTTCATGGTCATTTACATTCTTTTTTATGAATACTAATTTCGAATACAGTCGCATTTGAAACGGCAAAAACAACAATTTGTCCTCTTTCAACACAATATCTGAAAGTACAAATTCTCTGACTTTTTCAATATATTTCTTTATCACATCGATTTTCTGATAAACTACTGAAAGATGTACAATTCGTGCACAGTAATGCCATGACTTATGTTCTTCAAGAGAACCAAACAAATTTTCCATGGTCGCAATCGCATAATCTATATATTTGTATCCATTTTTCTTATCACATTGTATCAACACATTATAATATCTTGATAAAACTTCATCAGAATATATGCTAGCTTCATTATCCACAAGATCCCTATAAAAACTTATTCTCTCCTCAGTAAAAGACGCAATATCTGGATATCTAAATCCATTACTATAGGAGCAAGAGTCCACCAACTCATTGTTTTCAAAGTCAATAAAATTCTCAGCAAGATCTAAAGCTTCTACTTCCCATCTAAGATATTCTATCCAATTAGCCTGATCAGCTTCATCCTTTATTGATTTCATACATTCCCTTAGTTCAGAGATACCTAAAGAGCTCAACTCATTTATAATACCTTTTTTGAAATCAATATACTCAGCTATATTTTTCATTTATCATCATCCCCAAAATAAATTTATGTTTATCATTTCTATAGTTTTTACCCTTCCCTTTTCACATATGTAAGTTCAACATCACACCCCAGTGCTTCCATCATCTGCACAAAAGTCTTATTCACTACACCGTCCTTCTTCTTAATCACACGATTAACGTAAGCCTTTGTGGTATCAATCTCTTCGGCAATCTGCACCTGAGTTTTCCCTTGCTCTATACACTTTGTCTTTACGTCCAATTCGATATTGTTTTTTACCATAATTCCTGTCCTCTATCGAAAAATCAAGTTGTCTTATTCGTATAATTTATAGTACATCAAAACCGAATATTTTTCAACGTAAAAAGCAGCCGGTCAGACTCATTATCCAACCGACTCTCTCTTAAATCTCTATGAACTTTCTAACTTCATCTTTGAACTTCCAAACAATCTCCACGTGCTCTGGATCCGTAACAATAACCTTCTCAATCAGTTCCTGCACCATTGCCTGTGTCAGTTCATCTGCTCTGGAATACTTCTTCATCACATCAAGTGCCTGCGATAAGCTGTCACCCTTCACGGTTTCCGCTGCCTTAAGCTTCTGTTCCAGTTCTGCAATATCCGCTTCAAGTCTTTCATAAAGCCTTCCTAGGTCTGTTCTTCTTCTCTGGTAAACCTCCTTATCTATCCGCCCCGCCATGAACTGATCCACATTTGCAAATCTATCTGATTCACATTTTTCTTTTTCCTTCTGCAGTTTGGCAAGTTTTTCGGCCAGAATCAGATTGTCCTGTCTGCTGACATTATTCTGCTTGTCCAGTTTCTGCTTAAAGACATCTGTCATATCAAGCAGCTGCCTTACCACAGACCATACTATTTCATTCAGACTATCTTCTATAACATACCGCTTGCAACATCCATCTTCGCCTGTCTGCTCTTTTGCATGTGGACAGGTAAAATATCTGTAGGTGACTCCATTACGAGAATATGCCTTATAACTCATTGCCCTTCCACAGATACCACACTTAACCTTCCTGTAAAGAGGATATGTCTTTTGAATAACATTCTTCGTTTCACCAATCTCATAAAAGATTTCCTGTGCTTTCAGAAAATCCTCTTTAGTAATTATTCCCTCATGCCTGCCTTCCACGATAAACTGCTCTTCTTTCGGTACTGATACAGTATGCTTGCATCCAACGCCGATACCTTGCCTTTTATGACCTGCAATAGCACCATAATACATTTCCTGTTTCAACATCATTCGGAGATTGGCATGTGTCCAGCAAGCTGGTCATGTGCCATATGGTCTGATGAATAGCTGGGCTGGCTTTTCATTGAGATTTCTTATGCTTTTTTCGTTGACATTTAATACTATTCAATGTATCATATAATCAAGAAATGGGTTTGTTACCGTACAGCTATTGCTCAAGCGGGGTGCTCGTTTCTTTTTTTATGTTTACCATGTCATACAGATATAAATTTCCGTCCGCAGCATGTCGTATCAACATTTCTATCCTGAATATATTAAATCGTTCAAGATCTCCAGTATCATTGTTATATACCGGGAGCGCAAACCTTGTCGTAAACCTATACCATCCAAACTTTGCATCAACATTATGTTTTCCTTTAAAGTTTTCCTGCCATCGTCTATTCGTAGCACATTGAAGAAGCATAGGAATTCCCTGGGTAGCATTAGCCTTTGCTTTCGCATTCGCTCCATATAATCTTTTAGTATCTTCAGATCCTTTTAATTCTCCTGGAAAATCTGAACCAATATAAACTTGATCCGAGGTTTCGACTACTTCATAGCAATCTCCTATGTATTCTTTTAAATACTGCTCGACTTCTTCCCAATTGATATTCCTCTTTCCTTTAAAACGAATATCACTGATTACAACAATTTTCTTTCCATCCAAATCTGATATTACGCTTATTTTCTTATCCACTAAATAGCCTCCTTTTCAACTTGACGCATTGCGTTATGCTTATGATAAAAAAATATACAAAGAATACTATGATACCTGATAACCCTTCCTTGAACCAATTCTTGGACTAGAAATCATCTTATCTTGAACTAAATATAATAATTTCTAGTCCAACAAATCATCAGTACCACCTTTTAATTATCCTCACTTTTGATTCGACGCTCTATTTCCGCTCTGTATTTCAACAATCGCAACAAATAATCCGGAAGCTCTCTTTTCTCTGCTTCCCAATCTTGAACTGTTCGATATGGAATACCATAGTAGTCGCTGAACTCGCGTCTGTTCATTCCCATTTTTTCTCTTAACTCTTTTACTTCTTTTCCTCTACTCATCTTCTCTATCTCACCACCATTTGACGCATTGCGTTATCTAATGATAAGTCATTGTGATTCAGTTTGTCAATCACCTTCTTTATCAATTTTTTATTGCCCATAATAGAAAAAACAGGCCTGAAACCCTTGTAAATCAAGACTTTTCGTCCTGTCATTAATATAACCCATGCTCCCGTAGCGGAGATCAGCAATGCCCGTTCTTCGCTTTTTGCGATTTCCCGCTGGTGTTTTATAATATTGTAGCGTTCTTTGTAGACTTCATAAAAATCATCATATGGCAAAGCGTACTCACTGTTCCATAACTTCTGAAATTCTTCTACGATTTCTTCCGCACCCTCACCATTTTCCGTAGAAATCAATTTTGTATTCCACTCTTTATTTACCGTCAGCGCCGCACTTGTCATATTAGAGCTTCCGATGATGATTCGATAAATCTCTTCTTTCTTGAAAATATATCCCTTCGTGTGGAAACCATTTCCGGCAGCTTCCACGTCATACATTTTTAATGTAATATTTTTTAGTCCATTAAGTTTTTCAAGCGCTCTCGGTTCACTAAAGTCCAGATAATTTGTCGTAAGAATCTGTCCTTTAATGCCTTTTTCCTCAAGCTCTTTTAACGTCTGCAGAAGAAGTGTCACACCACCCATTGTGATAAATGCAACACTGATCTGAAACTCTTCGCAGCGCAGTAATTCATCCTCTACAGATGATCCCCTCTTCCGGATTATTCGATACAAATGCTGGCTTATACGCCAGATTCGCCGCCACGGAACCATTTATATATGCGGCACTTAGGCCGTTTTGCAATTCATTGATCACATTCACATCCATTGAAATAGAACTCCCTCTCATTTCATGATGAGCAAAACAAAATGCTCTGCTTAGTATTATACCTTATGAGAGAAGGTTTGTCATAAATAAGATTCTGAAATTTCAGCTTGTTCTAACATTTTTTCGCTTTGTTAAATAAAAACGCCAGTAGAATACTCCACTGACGCCTTACAAATACTATTGTTTTTTCTTATTATGTATTAATAACTTTACTTATGATTCCCAATAGCATTTGAATCATTCTCTCAAATGGCTCCTCAAATTTTGAATTCTACCCTATCACACTGGCACCAAATGGCATGAAAGAAAGTCTTGCCATCTTGAAAAACTGCTTTCCAAACGGCCAGAATGCCAGGGTTGCAAATTTTTTTCGATTTCTCAACCAGCTTTACGGCAGAATCTCAAGCCAGTATCCATCTGGATCTACAATGAAATAGATTCCCATCGCTTCATTTTCGAAGCAAATGCACCCCATCTCTTCGTGCTTCTTGTGCGCTGCCTCATAATCCTACGCCTTGAATGCCAGGTGGAATTCACATTCACCCAGATTATATGGCTGTGGATGATCTTTAAGCCAGGTAAGTTCCAACTCAAAATCACTTACATCGTTGCTCAGATACACAATAATAAAATCATCGGTAGTCTTTCTTCTCACTTCGTGCAGATCAAGGGCCTCGTTGTAAAATTTAATAGATCGGTCCAGGTCTGATACATTGTAGTTTTCATGAATCATTTTAAATTTCATAGTTCTTCTCCTTTTGTACATTTTGTGTTTCTAATACGTGACTTAGATGTCAAATCTCCACCCACAATCACCATGATAAATCATTTGTTTTGTCATACCACCGTCAATACAGATATTTTCACCTGTAATAAAGCCCGCTTTTTCAGAGCAAAGAAACAGTACCATATTGGCAATATCCATAGGATTTCCCACACGATGAACCGGCTGCTGCACTGCATCTGCTCCTGTATATTCGGTAAAGTCAGTATCTATCCATCCCGGAGAGATTGAATTGACTCGTACTCTTCCTGCAAGGCTGACTGCCAATGCATGAGTTAATGCTGAGATTCCGCCTTTTGCTGCGGTGTAACTTTCTGTTTGAGGCTGACTCATGCGGTCACGGGAAGATGAAATATTGACAATGGCAGCTCCTTCAGAAAAATATGGCTGAAATAATTTTGCCAGATAAAATGGTGCCGTAACACCTACTTTTAACGCATAATTGAATTCTTCATAAGAGCAGTTGTCAATTCCTTTCATCAACGGTAATGCGTTGTTGATAAGATAATCCACATGACCATATTCGGTAATCACCTTTTGAGCAAATTTCTCTAATGTATCCTGCTGTGCAAGATCACCGGTAAAGTAAACTCCGGGCTGCTTATCAATACCGCAGATAAGAGCCCCCTGCTTCTGAAATTCCTCTGCAATAGTCTTTCCAATGCCCTGTGCGCCTCCCGTCACAATCACTACTTTATTTTTGAACTCCATATAAAATTCTCCCCCAAAAACTGCTTTCTATTTCTGTTGCCACAACATTGTATATTCTTTTTCGCCAGTAGCACCATCGAATCCTTCGCATTGGATATCGAACCCTTCTCTTTGGTAAAAAGAGAGAGCTCTGGTATTCTTCTGGTATACGTTTAATCGCAATCTAACTTTTTTATTCTTGATATAATCTAACAAAAGTTTACCTATACCACATGACTGCGTTTCGTCAGAAACAAAAATACCTTCAATATATTCATTACTTAGTCCTACAAATCCTTGAATCATTTTATTATCTTCATACATATAGACTTCCGCTTGTAACAACATTTCCTTGACTAATTCATAATTACTTGTCCAATATTGCTCAGGAATAAAATAATGTGCTTTCAGATTGGTCTTTAGCCATATGTCAGCAACTCTATTAATATCTATGTTCTGCATCTTTCTGATCATAACAAATATTCTCCATCCACGCCCGATTTCCGGGCATCATTTTTAATACTGATTTTACCGTACTTTTTGATCTCAGTCCATCCTTTATACTCAAGCAATAGAAAAACCTGAAATGATAATTTTACAAAGTCTGTTACTTGTTGTTAGTTCATAATTTATGTATAATAAAATTCATATAAGAAATACACGCTCAGCATGTGGCCTGGAAGATAGATAATCCTCATGTTTAGCAATATAAGGGGAGGAAATTCTCATGGGTAAGCAATCCATCCGGGAAAACAAAACAATTTATCAGCTTTGCCGAGAAGCAGCTGGACTTACAAGAGCAGAGGCCAGCGAAAAAATGAATGCTGTCTCTGCTTCAAAAATTGAAAAATTTGAATATGAAACACAAGAACCTACGCTTTATGATATCCTCCAGATGGCAGATGCCTATAAAAGACCAGATCTTTGCAATTATTATTGTTCTCACAAATGCGAAATCGGCTATCGTTATGTTCCAGAAGTAGAAGTGACCAATCTGTCAAATATCATTTTGGAGACAATTGCCAGTGTGAATTACTCGGTAACTGAGTTACCAGAGCATCTGAATTAAGGCGGGATACCGCCTTTTTTCAGGGTGCATCCATGGCACCACTACTGTTTGCTCTTTAGAGCTATACAGCTACTTTTATTATTTCCGGTGTTTTCAGTCCGGTTACGGACAGTTCTTTTTTTACTCCGGATACGGAGTGATATTTTCTCAGGATATTATATGCGCCTACCGCATCTGCATTATAGACTCTGTTTCCATCCCTATATGATCCTCTCTCTTTCCGGTTGGACGGCTCTGCATATCTTTTCCCTACTTCCGGTGACAGCGGACTGCACTGGCTGGTATAACTTTCTTCCTGTTTTATAAAACGGATCCCATATCTTTTCAGCTTATATTCCAGCATGATGTAGATCCTGTTATACGGCAGGCTGTGAAGCTTCTGGTTTGTCCTGTGTCCCAGGTCTTTTTCTCTCCGGATGTTCCGGATATCCCCTGTAACGACACAGGTGATCCCCTGTTCCCGGCAGTATTCTGCAAGATATCTTGTGATCTTGTGCAGATAATCCGTTACTGAGTCTTGTTTTCTCTTATATAACTTCCTGATATGTTTTGATGTGACCGGATGCTTTACTCCCTTCCCGGACTGCTGTCCATACCACTGGGCCTGCACCCTTGCGATCTCTTTATGGAAATATCTTTCCAATTCAAGGTACTTCCTGCCCAGGATAAACGTCTTCCCATTTTCGGAATCATAACACGTCATAAGGTTGTGAAGCCCCAGATCAACAGACAGTTCATGTCCGTTCTGTGGAAGTTCTTCCTGGTCAGGAACCTCATAAACAACAATAATTTTACAGCTTCCCTTCTCCGGCGGATAGATCCGCATCTGTTTGATCTGATCCATGCCCCTGAAAATCTTATTTTCAAGGTAAAGAAAGTTTTCATGGATCTGATATGTTTCTTCCATATATTTTTTTAATGTCTTTGGAAGGGACAGGCGGACTCTGTCCGCATCCCGCTCATGCACGATCCCCATCTGCATATAGGTAATGGGGATACTTTCCTGCTTAAACCGCGGCGGTCTGGGAGTCTCGATCCCCCCGGATCTTTTCAGGGCATAAAAAGACTTCCATGCCTTGTCCAGCAGCTTGCAGACTTCCTGGGCAGTCTGGGACGGGAGCTGTTTATACCACAGATCCTCTTTATGGGCTTTTTTCTGATAGTACCAGTCAGGATACTGCTCCATCCCTGTTTCTTTGTAATGCTGACGCTCGTAATTACAGACATTCCAGAGCTTGGATGCTGCATAGCACATATGTCCGATGAG